>Ga0233425_10001042_pt1 | contig 65686 bp, 43 predicted proteins | sample Watercolumn_Towu_2_FD_181712 | JGI IMG/M metagenome (GOLD analysis project Ga0233425, IMG submission 181712) | Freshwater microbial communities from Lake Towuti, South Sulawesi, Indonesia - Watercolumn_Towuti2014_140_MG | ecosystem: Environmental > Aquatic > Freshwater > Lake | place...
GTGGCCGAACCGCTGCTGATAGCGACCGGTCATCAAGCCGGCTCGCGTGGGGCTGCAATACGGCCCGCTCACGTAACCGCTCGTGAACCGGATTCCATTTTTCGCCAGCGAGTCGATGTGCGGTGTCGGGATTTGCGAATTGCCCTGGCACCCAAGTTCGCCGTACCCCAGATCGTCCGCCACGATCACCAAAATGTTCGGCCGCGAGGCCGTTTCCGCTGCGTGAACGTGCGGCAGCAGCGAGGTCAACGCGGCGTGAGTCACAGCCAGCATCAATGTCGTTTGGATTCGCATGGAGGTCTCCGTTGGATCAAGGTTCGTATTGCTTGTCAGTTCGCGGACGCGCTCAGGGCTTCGCGTTTTCTCGCACGGTACGGAAGAACTTACGGACATCTTCAACGAGCAGTTGTGGTTGTTCCATCGCGGCGAAGTGGCCGCCCTTGGGCATTTCGGTCCAGTGGATGAACTGGCTGCCGGTGCTCCGTTCGACCCATGCGCGAGGCGGCACGTTGATTTCCTTCGGGAAGAGGGCGTAGCCCATTGGCGCCGGCTTGCCGGTGTTCGTGAACGCCGACATCGACGGCGGCCGTGCGTTGTTGTGCGACGATTCGTAGTAGATGCGGACCGACGACGGCATGGTTTCCGTGACCCAATACACCATCACGTTGGTGAGCAGTTCGTCCCTGGTGAAGCTCTTGTCCAGATCTCCGCCGTGGTCGCTCCATGCCCAGAATTTGTCCACGATCCACGCGGCCAGCCCCGCGGGCGAATCGTTCAGTCCGTAGCCGAGCGTCAACGGCCGCGTTCCCTGGATGGCACCGTAGGCTTTTTGATCGTTGAGTTCTCGCACGCGCTGCTGGTGCCGCTCCAGCTCCTGCGGCGTCACGCCACGCATTGGATCGTCCATCGGTTGTCCGCCGGGCGGGAAGTTGCTGTGGCCGCCGATGCAATGCCCGCCGTCGTTCGCTGCCAGCCAGCGAGTCACTCCCGCGCCCCAGTCGCCACCTTGGGCTCCGTAGCGATCGTATCCCAGCCTAGCCATCAGCTTGGCGATCGTCTCGGCCATGCGTTGCGAACTCCAACCGCGCTCGCGCGGCTTGCCGGAAAACCCGAACCCCGGCAGCGACGGGCAGATCACGTGGAACGCATCCTCCGCCTTCCCGCCGTGAGCCACCGGATCGACGAGCGGCCCGATGATCTTCGTGAACTCGACGACCGACCCCGGCCAGCCATGCACGATCACGAGCGGCGTCGCGTTTTTTTTCTTCGACCGCTGGTGGATGAAATGGATGTCGATCCCGTCGATGTGAGTGATGAGCTGATCGAACTGGTTCAACCGCCGCTCCTCGGCCCGCCAGTCGTACTTCGTTCGCCAATGGTCGACCAGGTCCTTGACGTATCCGACCGGGACGCCGTACTCCCAGCCCGTGTCATCCAGTTCGTTGGGCCATCGCGTGCGACCCAGCCGCCCGCGGAGATCGACCAATACCGCGTCATCGACATGAATTTTGAACGGACGGATGCCGTCGGGTTTCGAGTTCGACGTCAGCGGTTCGTCGGCAGAACAGTTCCAAGCCGGAAGCAGCAACGCCAGCAGACAAAGCGAGACGGCATATTTCATTGTCATGGGAAACTCCTCAAGTTGCTCACAATTCACGTCCCGCCCGTCTTTTTCTTCCCCGCCTTCTTGGTCGCTGGTTCGGACTTCGGGGCCGCGTTGTCGGAACCGGTCGCGGCTGCTCCCGGCAGCTTGGCTTGCTGGGCGTTGAGCCACGTCTCGTAGCCCTTGCCGCGGGCGCCGAGATACTTGTACGTGTCGAAAATGGCTCCGTTGCCGAGAGCTCGCGGATCCTGCTCTTCGCGGAGCATGGCGAGCATTTGCGTGCGGAGTTTGGTCATCGTCTCGGCGAACGCCGGGTCGTGAGCGAGGTTGCGCACACATTCGCGATCGTCGGTCAGTCGGTACAGCATGTCGGCCGGCCGCTTGGCGAACGACATCTCGAAGAATTCGCCGCCGATCGTTTTCAGAAGCTCCTTCGTCGGGCCGGGGTCGCAGTTTCCGAAGTCGGTTTCGGGGTTGCACGCGGGCCAGCGGTCGGGGAAGTAGTTGTGAATGTACAGGAACTCCGGCGTGCGGATGGCTCGAACCGGGTAGCCAAGGTCGTTCGGTCGGCCGATGTCGTGGCGTTCCTTTCCAACGAGCATCACGTTGCGGGTCGGGTCGATCCAGCCGGACTTGTCCGACCGCAGGAGGTTGACCAGGCTCCGGCCGGACATTTGTTCGTGAACCTTGAGGCCGGCGAGTTCGAGGTAGGTCGGAGCGAAATCGCGCACGTTGATGAAATCTTCAACAACGCGTCCGGGCTTGATGACGTCGCCCCAGCGCATCGCCAGAGGCAGATGAAACCCGTCCTCAAAAATCTGCCCTTTCACGCGAGGGATTGGCATCCCGTGGTCCGACGTGATGATGATCAGCGTGCGATCGAGTTCCCCGGCCGCTTCGAGATGCTGGAGCGCTCGACCGATGTGCGAGTCGGCGTACTCGACTTCGATCGCATAGTCGAGCAAGTCGCCGCGTACGGTCGCGACGTCGGGCAGGTAGCTCGGCACCGTCACCTCTTCCAACTTCTTGCCGGAGCGGACTCCGGAGTCGAGTTCGTACGCGCGGTGCGGTTCCGTGAATCCGATCCAGAAACAAAACGGCTTCTCGGTCGGCCGCTGCTTGAGGAACGCCTCGAAATTGCGAGCGTAGTCGTTGCGGCCGATGCCCGACGCGGGCGGTTCGGTTTTGAACTGATCGAAACCCGGACCTGCGGGGTTGCGCGTGAAGCCTCCGCCCTTGAAATCGCCCGGGCCCCAACCCTTCCCGGTCACGCCGACGGTGTAACCCGCCTTTTCGAGCAGGTCGGGGTATACCGCGAACTTGGCGGGAAAGAGGCCGTTGTGGCAGCACGCTTCTTCGAGTTGCCACGTGTTCCGACCGGTCAGAATGCTCGCGCGGCAAGGGCTGCACTTTGGGTTCGACGTGAAACAATTCTTGAACAGGATTCCCTCTCGGGCAACGCGATCGAAGTTCGGAGTCTGCACCCACGAGCAGCCGTAGGCCCCCGCGTGTTGATGGCCCCAATCATCGAAGATGATGAACAAGATGTTCGGCCGCGACGCCTCTGCCGCGTTGACCGCTGGTTGTGGTGGCAAGCCGTTCCAAAGAAGTGATACCAAGAACAAAAACGACAGCAGACACAACCGGTGTGAATTCATCGCTGGCTCCCATGGAAACGCTGACAAGCGGACCCGAGAATAGTCGAGCACAGCTTACTCGACATTGCACAGCGATTGCGAACGTCCGAAGAGATGGGCGACGCTGGTCTCCAGATTTCGCCACACATCGACGTGTGGAGTGGTCTCGAACAGCACCGGGCCTTGGTGTCCCCGGTGGTGTAACGTGTCCAGCAGGTCCGGCCAATCGAGATCGCCCTGGGAGACGTCAGGCAGGATTTGACCATCGCGACGTTGCTTGACGTGGATCAGCGACACTTCGTCGGGCGACAACGAGTCCACGATCGTGCGCACGTCCTCGGCACACTCGGTTTCCAAGAGGTTGCACGGGTCGAGGCAACATCGCAGGCGCGAGCTGTTCTCCCCCAAGCGACGACGCGCTTCGGACACGACCGCATGGAACCACGTCCACGGCTGGATCGAATTCTCCACTGACAGGGTGCCTCGCACCTCGATGAGTGACTCAACTAGGTCCGTCAGGCCGGATGCCGCCGCTTCGACCGTCAATTGCGGACGTTGCTCCGGTCGCGTTTGCAGGTCGACCAGTCGCAGATGCGAAGGCTTGCCCCAGGCTACGGCTCCCGCCGCCGCACGGCTGGCAACAAACAGCGGCGAGTTGCGCTTCAGATCGCCGCTCAGACACGGCAGGCTCATCGCGAGGTTGAAACGAACCGTGGGAAATCGGGGTGCCAATTCCGACAGTCGGTCTGGACGCGGCAAGTACTGCGAACCGAATTCGTACTTGCCCATGCACGACTGTCGCAATTCAACTGCGCGGAAGCTGCGTCGGACAGCCTCCTCGATCAACAGATCGAGGTCGACCCCGGCCTCAAGTTGCACCCGCCAACAATTCGACACCACACCCAGTGGCCACGGGCTGCGGCTCATCAGTGTCGAGTTCATGGGGTGGGGCCCTCCGCCCAGATAACGAATCGGAGATTCGAAATCAGGCGGGTATCGTACACCATCAACACACGATCGACCGATAGCAGTTTGGTCCGTGGTGGGTTTTGGAGCTCTCGGTCGTTCTCCGTGACTCGTCAAGCTGGCATCTTGAATCTCTCCGCGGCATGGGAGCGGGGCCACGCCGGGACAAAAACCCGTTGAGGATACGGCGATGCGATCCGGGGCCTGGTTCCCAGTGAGACGACTGAGTTGTACCGTCAACCCGGCCATGAGTACAACCCTGTCTCGTGACTATCCTACTCACAACGCTCCGCGTGATGCGGTTCGCTTCTCGGAGCATGACGTATATGGATCGGAGTAGTTGGCTTGTGTTGGTCCTTCAATCGTCAGGAGGCTGCATTCCATGCCCAATAATCGTTCTTTGCTCGAAGGTCTGCTCGCGTTGCTCCTGTTGTCATCGGAACATGCGGTTCGGTCCGCCGATCGTCCTCCTGTGGAAGTGACCGATGCGGCGCGGAGGTTACATGCGGCGGGATTCGTCTTCGACGGGCACAACGATCTCCCGTGGACGCTGCGCACCGAGGCTGGTTCGTCGTTCGAAAAGGCGGACATCGCCGGGTCGGTGCCCAAATTCCACACCGACATCCCGCGCCTGCGACAAGGCAACGTGGGTGCCCAATTCTGGTCGGTCTACGTCCCCGCCGAAACGGCCAAGTACGGCAAGGCGTTTCAGCAAACCCTCGAACAGATCGCCATCGTGCAGACGATGCTCAAGCGGTATCCCGGCGTGTTCGAAAAGGCGGTCACGGCCGACGATGTGGTCCGCATCCAAAAAGCCGGGAAGATCGCTTCGCTGATCGGTGTCGAAGGGGGGCACTCGATCGAAGACTCGATCGAAAACCTTCGCCGACTGAACAAGCTTGGTGCGGGATACATGACGCTCACCCATTCCGATACGCTCGCGTGGGCCGACGCCGCCACTGACGACGCGAAGCACGGCGGCCTCACGCCATTCGGCGAGGAAGTCGTGCGCGAAATGAATCGGCTGGGGATGCTGGTCGATCTGTCTCACGTCTCGGCCGACACGATGAAGGCCGCCCTGCGCGTGACACAGGCCCCCGTCATCTTCTCGCACTCGTCGGCTCGCGCTGTCGCGGATCATCCGCGCAACGTGCCGGATGACGTGCTGAAACTGGTCAAAGCCAACGGCGGAGTCGTGATGGTGAACTTTTACTCCGGCTTCGTGCATCCCGCGTCCGCCAAGCGTCGAGCCAACATGTTCGACGTCAGCCGCGAACTGCGGGCGAAGTTCCCGAACGAGGCCGACTACAAAGCGGCTCGCAAGAAGTGGGAAGTCGCGAATCCGATCGAACGCGGGACCGTGCAGGATGTCGTGGACCACATCGACCACATCGTCAAAGTCGCCGGCATCGACCACGTCGGCCTCGGTTCCGACTTCGACGGCATCACACATGCGCCGCGGCAGCTTGAAGACGTCTCGACCTACCCCGTGATCACGCAGGAACTCCTTAACCGAGGCTACACCGCCGACCAGATTCATCGCATCCTGAGCGGCAACATCCTGCGAGCCATGCGCGGCGCGGAAGAGACGGCGAAGCGCTTGGCGCGGGAGTGATCGAATCGAATTCAACCCGGGAACAGTAACCCGAAGCGTGAGCGAGGGCACGGAAGCATCCATTGTGCGTTCGCTCTCGCTCACGCTTCGGGTTACTTTTGAAGCTGCTGCTCACCATCGCAACCGACAAACTTTGCCCGCTTTCCCAAACTCTTTCTTGACGTGCTTCATTCCCTCCGGCAGAATGGCCGAAGATAAGCCAAGACTGATTGGTTGCCACCCCACCCTCCCCCGCCCCGCAACCTGCCGAACGCGCATCCCGCCGAACATAAATCGTTGAATCGTCGCTGAATCTGATGCTTCCGATTGGGGCCAGTTCAATGATCGCCAGCCGACAACCAGCACGGCGAAGCCATTGCCTTGCTACGGCAATGTGGGTTGCTCTGTCCCTGTTCGGTTGGGATTCCAGCACCGCGATGGCGGAGCCGCTGCACGTCCAGATCGACAAGCTGATCGCCGCCGGGACGCCGGACTTCGACAAGTTGGCTGCTCCGCTCGCCAGCGACGATGAGTTTCTCCGCCGAATCTATCTCGACCTGACCGGCATGGTCCCGAACGTCCGGCAAGCGCGAGAATTCTTGAACGACGCGGCTGCGGACAAACGGGCGAAATTGATCGACAGACTGCTCGCCAGCCCCGAGTACGCGCGGCACATGGAGCGCGAATTCGACGTGATGCTCATGCGCCGGCTTCCGGTCAAGAACGTCAAGGCTGATGAGTGGCAGAAGTTCCTCCGCGAGTCGTTCGGGCAGAACAAGCCGTGGGATCATCTCGTCCGAGAAATCTTGTCGGCGGATGGCTTGGACCCCGCCCAGCGCGGTCCGGCCCGGTTCTACCTCGACCGCAACGGCGATGTCCACGAGATCACCCGCGACGTCGGAAGAATCTTCCTCGGCGCGAACCTCGAATGTGCGCAGTGCCACGACCACCCGCACGTCGAAGACTGGAAGCAGGAGCACTACTACGGCATCGCGGCGTTCTTCACCCGGAGCTTCGTTCACACCGACAAGGAAAAGAAAGTCACGCTGGCCGAGAAGGCGGACGGCGAGGTGTCATTCGAGTCGGCGTTCGACATTCGCGACAAGAAATCGAAGGGGCCGAATTCGACCGGGCCAAAGCTGTTTAACGCGGCCGTGATTTCCGAACCGAAGTTCGCCGCGCCCGCCGAAGCGTACACGGTCGCACCGGCCGAAAAAGACGCCACGGTGCGGCCGGTGCCGAAGTTCAGCCGCCGCGCGAAGTTCGCCGAATTCATCGCCTCGGTCGAGAATCGCCGCTTCTGCCGCACGACGGCGAATCGGCTGTGGGCGATGATGATGGGACGCGGAATCGTCCACCCGCTGGATGCCGATCACAGCCTGAACCCGCCCTCACACCCGTTGCTTCTCGCCCTGCTGACCGAAGAACTCGCGTCGCGCGAGATGAACGTCCGCGACTTCCTGCGCGAACTGGCTCTGACGCAGACCTACCAGCGGTCCAGTCAGCGACCGTCCGCCGATCCGAATCAAAAACTGGCCGACGAGGCGACGTTTGCCATCGCCCCGCTCAAGCCACTTTCGCCGTCGCAGTTCGCGTGGTCCGCTATGGTCGCCACCGACGAACTCGATCTGCAGCGCCGGTCGCAGGGGGACAAGTTCAACGAGGACGCCACGCTCGCGAACACCGAGCAGCGGTTCGTCCAGTTGTTTGGCGGCGAACCAGGCCGCCCGCCGGACGGCTTCGTTTCGACCGCCGACCAGGTGCTGTTCCTTGCGAACGACGGCCTCGTCATCAATCTGCTTCAGCCGCGCGGCGACAACCTGGCCGACCGGCTGATCAAAATGTCTCCCGACAATCCCGTGGCGATCGCTGAAGAATTGTTCCTCAGCACGCTGACTCGCAGACCAACTTTGGATGAAGTGAAAGACGTGACCGAGTACCTCGCCGGAAAGACCGGCGACGCCCGGTCGAAAGCGGCTCAGGAATTGATCTGGGCCGCGATCAGTTCGTCGGAGTTCCGTTTCAACCATTGATACGTAGTCGTCACGCTCCGCGTGACGATCCCTCACGCGGAGCGTGAGGGCTACAAAGGAGGCCGACCATGCGTTGCACTTACGCCTGCGGTTCCGAAACCCACGTTTCCCGCCGATCGTTCCTCGAAGGGGCCGTCACCGGCACGCTCGGTCTGGCCGGGTTCGCGGGGATGACGCAAGTCCGCGCGGCCGAGGAGTTGGCTTCCAGGCAGAAACAAGTCGTCGTGTTCGACATGCACGGCGGCGTGAGTCAACTGGAAACGTGGGATCCCAAACCGAACACCGACACCGGCGGTCCGTTCCAGGCGATCCCAACGTCGGTTCCCGGCGTCTACATTTCGGAACTGCTGCCGCACACGGCGAAGATCGTGCACCTCCTCGCACTGGTGCGCGGCGTGAACACGAAGGAAGACGATCACGGCAAGGGTTCGTACATCATGCACACCGGTCATCGGCAGACGCCCGGATTCGAGTACCCGTACCTCGGCTCGGCGTTTTCATCGCTGCTCGCGCCGGATGGTTCACCGCTGCCGGGCTACATCAAAGTGGCTGGGGGAGGCAACCCGCGCGAAGCGTCGTTCCTCGGTCCGCGTCACGCGCCGGTTGCGATCTCGGGTGACAAGCCGCCCGCCAACCTCGGCCTTCCGTCGGGTCTCGACGCGGACGCCGACAAGCGTCGCCGCGAGATGCGGGCCAAAATCGGCCAGCGATTCGCGCAGGGACGACGCACGGCCATGACCGAAGCGTACAACTCGTCGTTCGATCAAGCCGCGGCCCTGATCGCCCGCAAAGACATCTTCGATTTCGGCACCATCCCCGACGCCGAACAGGAACGCTACGGCAAACACGACTTCGGCAAGCACACGCTGATGGCTCGCAAGCTGGTCGAGAACGGCATCACGTTCGTGCAGGTCCAGCACTCGAACTACGACACGCACTCCGAGAATTTCAATTTCCACATCGAACAACTCGGCGAATTCGACCGCACGTTTGCGACGTTTGTCATTGACTTGGCCGATCGCGGGTTGCTCCAGCACACGCTGATTATCGTGATGTCCGAATTTGGAAGAACGCCGCGGATCAATCATCTGCAAGGCCGCGATCACTGGTCGAAAGCGTGGTCGGTGGCCGTCGGCGGTTGCGGAATCAAGGGCGGCGCGGTCGTCGGCAAGACGAACGACAACGGCACGGAAGTCACCGATCGAGAAGTCAACGGCGGCCACCTGTTCCACACCTACTACCGCGCCGTGGGCCTCGACCCGACCAAAGCCTTCTACCACGAAGGCCGCCCGTTCCACAAAGCCGACCCCGCCACGGGACCGATCACGGAGATTCTGGCATGACGTTGAGATTTCCGCTCGTCGTCATCGCATTGCTCGCGGGAAATGCCTTTGGCCGCGCGGACGATCCTCCTCCGGCAACGGAACCTCCGGCAATTCGTTTCGCGCGCAAAGATGTCGCGAAGCTGACCGAACGCGCCAAACCGCTGATCGACGCGGCTGCCCAAGCCGCGGCGAAGCACGAAGCGGCGGCGAAGGCGCTCGCGGACGCTCAGGCCGCGAAGGTCGCGGCGGACAAGGCCGCGACCGACACCGCCGCCGCGATCACGAACGCGCAGCAAGCCAAGACCACGGCCGACAAGGCGCTGGCCGATGCTCAGGAATCGCTCAAGAAAACCGAAGCCGAAAAGGCCGGCGATCAGGACGCGATCAACGCGGCGAAAACCGCCGTCGATACGGCCGCCAAGTCCGCAGCCGATGCGGCCAAGCTGGTTGCCGACCTCGCCGAAAAGAAAAAACAAGTCGATGCCGATCAGGCCGCGGCGGTGAAGAAGGTTCAGGAATTGGAACCGACCGTCAAGCCGTTAGCCGACGCGAAAGCCGCTGCCGACAAGGCCACGTCCGAGGCGCAGTCCGCGATTCATGCGGCGCAGAAACGGCTCGACGCGTTCGTCGCTTCGCCGCCGAAACCGGATCCTGCGGCGATCCGCCAAGTCAACAAATTCACTCACACACGGCCGCTGCTCACGTGCCGGTTCGATGCCAACGCGGATTTCCTCATCGCCGGAGCGCAGGACAACCTCGTGCATCGGTGGGACGTGTTCAGCAGCAGCCACGTTGAAATGTCCGGCCACCGCAGTTGGGTCAACACGCTCGCGCTGCATCCGTCGGCAAACGTGCTCGTCAGCGGAGCCAACGAGGGGCAGGTCATCTGGTGGAACGTGTTCGACGCCGCCCCCGCGTCGCAACGCGCGGTGCCGGCTCATCAGGGCTACGTGCGGGCCGTCGCCATCAGCCCGGACGGCTCACTGGTCGCTTCGTGCGGGAACGACAAGCTGGTCAAAATCTGGAACGCCGCCGATGGGTCGCCCGTGCAGACCCTGACCGGCCACGGTAGCCACGTCTACAACGTGGGTTTTCACCCGTCGGGCAAATTCCTCATCAGCGGCGACTTGAAAGGCGTGCTCAAACAGTGGGAAGTCGGCACTTGGAAACACGTCCGCGACCTCGATGCCAGCGTGCTGTACAAATACGACACGGGTTTCAAGGCCGACGTCGGCGGCATCCGCGGGATGGATTTCAGTCCCGACGGGAAGATGCTCGCAGCCTGCGGCATCGCCGAAGTCTCCAACGCCTTCGCCGGGATCGGCGTTCCCGCCGTGGTCGTGTTCGACATTGAATCCGGCAAGAGCACGAAGGTCCTCAAGCCGAAGGAAGGCGGACAGGGAACGTGCTGGGGGGTGAAGTGGCATCCGTCCGGAGAATTCCTCGTCGGCGCCGGCGGCAGCGGCGCGGGGTCACTTTGGTTTTGGAAACCGGACGACGAGAAATCGTTCTCCGCGTTCAAGCTGCCGTCCGTCGCGTACGACCTCGCGTTCCATCCCGACGGACTGCGCGTGGCCGCGGCGCTGTACGATAAGACGCTGATGGTGTACGACCTCAGTCCAAAGCTGGACGTGGCGGCGGCACCCGCTGCGAAGTGACCTTCGCACACAGAATGACGAATTCCGAATGACGAATGACGAAAGAAGCTCGAATCACGAATGACGAAGAAGCACAGTCTGCTTGCGGACTGGTTCGGGGTTTTTCGTCATTCGGCCTTCGTCATTCTTTCGTCATTTGGATTTCGTCATTCGTCATTGCCTCGTCCGCAGCAGCCGATCAGCCCGTCGATTACCTCCGTGAGATCAAGCCGATCTTTACGCAGCGGTGCTTTCCGTGTCACGGCGCGATCAAGCAGCAGGCGAAGCTGCGATTGGACACGGTTGCGTCGATGATTCGCGGCGGGAACAGCGGAGCCGTGATCGTGCCGGGCCAGCCGGGCGAGAGTTTGCTCGTCGATGCGATCACGGGGGCGGCCGGTTTCCGCATGCCGCCGGAGACCGAAGGCAAGCCACTGAGCGCGGACGAGATTGCCAAGATCAAGCGCTGGATCGCCGAGGGGGCGAAGCATCCCGACGACGAGCAACCGGCCGTCGATCCGAAAAACTACTGGTCGTACCTGCCCGTGAAACGCCCACCAGTCCCCCCTCGCCCCGGAACGCGGAGAGGGGTTGGGGGTGAGGGGCGAGCCACCCCGGATGCGAATCGCAAGCCAAACCCAGAGACGCCCGGCCCCCTCACCCCGGCCCTCTCCCCCAAGGGGGAGAGGGTGAATCCGATTGATGCCTTCATTTCCGCCGAGCACGCGAAGCGTGGCCTCACCGCATCGTCTCCCGCTGACCCAGCCACGCTGCTGCGGCGCGTGTACTTCGACTTGATCGGTCTCCCGCCGACTCGCGAGGAACTGCGAGCCTTTCTCGCCGATCCCTCCGACGCCGCGTACGAGCAGGTCGTGGACAAACTGCTCGCCAGTCCGCAGTACGGCGAACGCTGGGGGCGACACTGGATGGATGTCTGGCGGTACAGCGACTGGTACGGCAGCCGCGGGATCAACGAAATTCGGTACAGCCAGCGGCACATCTGGCGCTGGCGCGACTGGATCGTCGAATCGTTGAACGCGGACAAGGGCTACGATCGGATGGTCGTCGAAATGCTCGCCGGGGATGAACTGGCTCCAGGGGACGGCGGCACCGTCCGCGCGACCGGGTTCCTGGGAAGAAACTGGTACAAATTCGATCGCAATGTCTGGATGTTCGAGACCGTCGAACAAACGGCGCAGGCGTTCCTCGGCCTCACGCTGAAATGCGCCCGCTGCCACGATCACAAGTACGACCCGATCGCCCAGCGCGATTACTACCGCTTCCGCGCGTTCTTCGAACCGCACGACGTGCGGACCGATCCGTTCTCCGGCAACCTCGCCACGGAAAAAGACGCCACGCTCGGCCCGGTGCTGCGCGAAGGCGTGTCGCTCGTCTTCGACAAGCAGCTCGACGCACCAACGTACCTGTTCGCTCGCGGCGACAATCGGAACCCGGTCAAAGACGAACCGCTGACGCCGGCCGTTCCCACCGCGTTCGGCTACGACATCGGCGAAATCCAGCCGATCACGCTTCCGACCGAAGCCGTCAGCCCGTACGTCAAGCCGGCCGTCGTGGACGGGCTCCTCGACTCCGCGCGATCGGTCGTGAAGTCGGCTAAAGACGCGGTCGCGAACGCGAATGCTGCCGTCACCGTGGCCGAGAAAAAACTCGCGGACTTCGTCGCCGCCGAGTCCTCCGGATCGGCACCGGCGGTCGGTCCGACCGGGACCGTGTTCGCCGACCGGTTCGAGAAGCCGCGGCCCGACGTGTGGAAAGTCGCGGGCGGTCAGTGGGACTACGAGAACGGCCGCGTGGTCCAGAAGCAGCCCGGCACCTTCCCGACGCTGGTCGCATCGGTCAAGCACCCGGCGGATTTCGTCGCCCGCTTGAAATACAAAACGCTTCCAGACGGAACGATCGGCTCGGTCGGATTCTTTTTTGACGTGGTGGACCTTCGCGACTGCCAGGCGGTCTACACGGCCACGAGCGCGGGAAGCGTGCAGGCGTTCCACCGGCAGGCGGGCGTCGAACATTACCCACCCGCCGGCATCTTCAAAGCGCCGGTGAAAGTGAACGACGACGTTGTGCTCGACATCGCCGCGTGCGGTCAGAAACTGAACGTCTGGGTCAACGGAGACCTCGCGATCGTTTACACGATGCCGCTCGTGCGGCAAGCCGGGACGTTCGCGATCTGGACGCACGCGGCCACCGCCGAATTCTCCGAACTGCTGGTTGATCCGCTTCCCGCCGGGTTTCGGCTTGCCGACGCCGTCTCCGACAAGATTCGATCTCCGTTCGCGATCCCGAATCGCATCGACGTCGAACGAGCCGTCGACGCCAGCCGTCGCGGAGTGCAGTTGGCCGAGAAGAAACTCGCGTCCGCTCGAGCGGACCTCGACGCCGTCGAGTCGCGCGTTGCGGCTGATCGCGCGAAGGTTGGAGTCCCGCCTTCAGGCGACCAACCGGCTGAAGCCGGGACTCCAGCGTCCGTACTCGCCACCGTCGCGGCGAAGGCCGAGCGGCAGGTGGCCGTCATTCGCGCGGAGCAGGAGCTACTCGAAGCGGAATTAATCTTTCACGCCGCCGAACAGGCCGCGCACGCGAACGACGATGCGAAGAAGAAATCACTCGCCAACGCCGCAGCCAAGCGAGCCGCCGCGACGAAGGCTCTCGAAACAGCGAAGGCCAATGCGTTGAAGGACGACGGCAACTACACGCCGCTCGGTCCGACCTATCCGGCGACCAGCACCGGACGCCGGCTGGCGTTGGCTCGCTGGCTGGTCGATCCGCGCAACCCGCGCACGGCCCGCATCGCGGTCAATCACATCTGGCTGCGGCATTTCGGCCAGGCCCTCGTCCCGTCCGTCGCCAACTTCGGACTGAACGGTGATCGTCCGTCGCACGCGGAACTGCTCGACTGGCTCGCCGCCGAACTGATGGCCCCACAGTCTCCCCCCCTTGCGAAGGGGGGGCCGGGGGAGGTGGATCCGCAGCCGTGGTCGATGAAGCACATTCACCGGTTGATCGTGCTGTCGAATGCGTACCGGCAGACATCACGAATTGCCGATTTGCGATTGCCGATTGCCGACGGTTCGACCACCGATCCGGCCGGCTCATCCAATCGGCAATCGGAAATCGACAATCGGCAATCTCTCGATCCCCACAACCGTTTCCTCTGGCGCATGAACTCGCGGCGCATGGAATCGGAAGTCGTGCGCGACAGCGTGCTGTATCTTGCCGGACAGCTTGATCTGACGCCGGGCGGACCGGAGATTCCGGAATCGGAGGGCCAGACGTCACGCCGCCGGAGTCTGTTTTTCCGCAGCACGCCGAACGAGAAGATGCAGTTTTTGGAACTGTTCGACCAGGCGAACCCGAACGAATGCTACCGCCGGCAGGAAAGCGTGATGCCGCAGCAGGCGTTGGCTCTCGGAAACAGTGCCTTGTCGCTCAACCAGTCGCGTCTGCTGGCGAAACGGCTGTCTGACGAAGTCGGTTCTGCGGACGAACCGCTGCGAGTGGCCGCGTTCATTCACGCAGCGTTCGAGACCATCCTGTCGCGACCACCCAAACCCGAAGAGGTCGCTGCCTGCGCGAAGTTTCTGCAGGAGAACAAGGAGCTGATTCGCAGCGGATCGAAGACGGCATTCTCACCAGCCGCGGGACCGAACGTGACGGCTCCGGCCGCCGACCCGCATCTACATGCCCGTGAAAACCTGATCCACGTCTTGTTCAGCCACAACGACTTTGTGACAATCCGTTGAAAGTAGGGTGCGTGAAACGCACCTTGATTGCGTTTTGGTGCGTTGCACGCACCCTACTCGCTACGTCAAAACGAGGTCTGCGATGCACGTCAACTGCCAATGCGGCCGAGTCAACCGCCGGACGTTCCTGTCCGACGTTGGCCTGGGATTCACCGGGCTGGTGCTGGGGGCGATGCTCGAACGCGACGGCGTTGTGCGAGCCGATTCCGAAGCGGCGCACGTGTCGCCGGGCGGCTCGGCCCATTTCGCACCACGTGCGAAGAGCGTGATCTGGTTCTGCATGCTCGGCGGGACGAGCCATGTCGAGAGCTTCGACCCCAAGCCGGCGCTCAACGAATTCGCCGGGAAGACGATCGACGAGTCGCCGTACAAGGACCAGATTCTGAATTCGCCGTTCTACCGCAAGAACGTCCGCGACTTCGCCGGAACTCTGCGCGATCTGATGCCGAAGATTTACCCGCTGCAGATCGGCTACGCGAAGCGCGGCGAAAGCGGCGTCGAAATCAGCGATTGGTGGCCGCACGTCGCGACCTGCATTGACGACATCGCCGTGGTGCGGTCGATGTGGACCACGGACAACGACCACGCGGCACAGCTTCAGATTCACACCGGGCGGCACATCTTCGACGGGTTCCATCCATCGATCGGTTCGTGGGTGCATTACGGACTCGGTTCGTTGAACGACAACCTGCCGCAGTTCGTGGTCCTGGGCGGCGGACCGGGCGACTGCTGCGGCGGAGTCGGCGCGCATGGCGCGGCCTACCTCGGCCCGGAACACGCAGGCGTGCCTCTCAACGTGGACCCCGCCAACCCGCTCCCCTTCGGCACGCCGGGTGCCACGGTCACGGTCGAAGAGCGGCGTCAGCAGTTGGAGTTACTCCGCGAGCTCAACGGCTTGGCGGCGGTCGAGTATCCGGCCGACGCCGCGCTCCGGGCGCGAATCAAGTCGTACGAGCTGGCCTTTCGGATGCAGATGGCGGTCCCCGAGGTCATCAAGTTCAGTGGCGAGACGGCGGCCACGCAGAAGCTGTACGGCATCGACCAACCCGCGACGAAGCGGTTCGGCGAGTTCTGTCTGACGGCTCGGCGGCTGGTCGAGCGCGGCGTGCGGTTCGTGCAGGTTTACGACGACGGCTGGGATGCGCATGCTCAACTCTTCAAGAATCACAGCACGCGCTGCGGAGCCGTCGATCAGCCGATCGCCGCGCTACTGAAGGACCTCAAGCAACGCGGCTTGCTGGACGAAACGCTGGTCGTGTGGACGACCGAGTTTGGCCGCACGCCGGGAGCCGAAAAATCGGACGGTCGCGATCACCATCCGTACGGTTTCTCGGTTTGGCTGGCCGGCGGCGGAATCAAGGGAGGCGTTGCGCACGGAACCACCGACGAACTCGGCTTCCACGCCGTCGAGCATCGCCACTACGTGACCGATCTCCACGCCACCGTGCTGCACCAGTTGGGCCTAAACTCCCACCGCCTCGAAATCCCCGGCCACAAACGCCTGGAGATCGACTTCGGTTCCCCGATCCGCGAGATCATCGCGTAATGGTTGGAACTCAAATCAAATGACTCGTGTCTTCCCAATGGTTCTGATCGTTGTGCAATTCACAAGACACCATTGAAGGGGAGGTTGGCCTGATGTCCCCCGAACGTTGGAAATGGACGCGATTCCTTGTGTTCGTTGCTGTTGGTGGCAGCGTCGCCTTCTGGATCGTCCATTCGAGAACTGAGCGACCATTGGAGTTCTCGATTGAGAGCTACGAGCTGCCTGAGCCAAGCGAGGCTTTTTCGAGTTGGGTCGCAAATATCCGGATGAAAAATGTCAGTAATATCCCGGTCAAGTTCCAAGGCAGAGGCAAGGAATACCCGGTTTCCGAACTCGAAGTGCAGTCGAACGAGGGGTGGATCGATCAATCCCTCATTGAGACGTGCGGATTCGGAATCGGCGAAGTGAAACTCATGCCCGGCGAGTCTGTCTGTTTTCGAGAAGTTCTTTCAACTCGGTCGCGCTACGATTATGAAAAAGGGTAAATTAGTGTCGGCACCAAGTGTAGCTACATTCCGCAACTGGCGGGTTGGCATCCATTGCTATCGCACCAACTGGCTCAAATACCTGCCCTCAGTCGCTCAAACTGCACTCAGCTGCCTTTCGTGGATCGGACCATCCGAGCGATCATTCGTTTGCTGGAGCGACCCGTTTCCGAACGACGGCCGGTTTGAGGACAGCGATGCCCGTTTCGAGCAGCATTTGAAGCGTCTCATGGCCAAGGAAGCGACGGACCAAAGTGCCGAAGACGCATCGGCCACGAGCCACGGCGATGCTGCCGAAGTTGAAGCAGCGTTCTAGCCATGATCTTTTCAGCCCGAATCTCGTATGGCGTTCACGACCGGTGTATTCGTTCCGGGAATTGCGACAGCAACTGTTCGACGACGGCGGGGTATTCGCGGGCGACATCGAGCAGATCCCAGCGGTCGTGGGGTTTTTCGAACAGACGGACGGCAGCGGTCCCGGCGCGTGTTGGACGTTGGTCGCGAAGGCAGAAATGGTCGCGAGTGCGCACGGCGGCAAGTTGGTCGCCGCAGCCGATCCTCAGCAACGGATGACCGGGTTCGTTGGCGGTGGCGGAACGAGTCCACATCAGCAGGCTGCGGCTGATGTCGTTCGCCGGTGCGGCACTGGCGGAGCCAGTGGCACACTCCTCGCCACTGGCATACACATCGGTGTGTGTGGCACTGGCTATGCCAGTGCCGAGGTGGCAATGACGTCCAAACCAGTCGAGGAGCGTCGCGGGGAGATTGGTCGTCTGCACGAATTCGCGACAGCGGCTGCCCGGGATGTCACCGAGCGGGTCGCGCACGATCAGCGGGGTGTGGATGAGGGATTCGGTCAGCGGGTTGTCGAGAGAGCCCTCACCCCAGCCCTCTTCCAGGGTGAGCGGGGGCTGCGTGGAATCCGTTCCTCCGACGTGATCACCAGCCGCTGCTGTGATCACAACCAGCACCTGATTGGATAGGCCGGCATCGTCAAGCGACTTGAGCAATTGGCCGAGCCAGCGGTCGAGGTGCGAGACGCAGGTGGCGTAGAGCACGTGCTGCTGCCGCAGTTCGTCGGGGATGATCGCGGTCGCCGCGCGATCGAGGTCGTTGGATTCTTCGGACTCGTCACGGGGTTCGGCGTCGTCCAATGAGAACTCATCGAAGTAGAGGTCGAAGAATTCGCGAGGCGGGATCGGCGGCGACGGGACTCCGCGCGACTTCAGCCACAGCAACCACGAGCCATCGGCGCGGGCGAGCTCGCGGAGGCAGGCGTCGGCTCGCGTGACGAGACGGGCGAACGGCGTTTCGTGTTCGCTGGCGTCGAGTCCTTCGCGGCCGTCCACGAACTCGGCGCGAGCAAATGCAGACTGCGGAGGCGATGGTTCGTCAGCATCAGTTTCCGCCAGCAGATGAGTTTCGATGCCGGCGCTGTTCAGCTCCGCAAGCCAAGTCGGTTGGCGTTGTTGCTCGGCGTATGCCAGGTGAGCCTGCGGGGTACCGGTCCACCAGGCGTGGTTCCGCGCGGCGGGATCGAGGTTCTCGGCAAAGTGCCAATCGAACACGACCGATTGCGTGGCCAGCCGGTCGAGGTGCGGAGTTTCGATCCAATCATTGCCATAGCAGCCGAGGTAGCCGAGGTGCAGGTGGTCAAAGCTGACCACGATCGCTCGGCGCGTGCGCGGCGACGAGGGAGCCGGTGTGGCCCTACGATCTTTCGGCATTGAGTTCCGCCACGACGTCATCGGGGATCGAGTAGTTCGACGTCACCGACTGCACGTCGTCATGATCTTCCAGCGCGTCGATCAGTTCGAATGCCCGTCGGGCCTTGTCGAGATCGAGATCGACGGTGTTTTTCGCGATTCGGCGGACGTCGGCGGCGTCGGTGGGGATTCTCGCGTTTTCGAGCGCTGTGGCGACGGCTTCGTATTTCAGCGGGTCACAGAGCACTTCGAAATTGCCGCCGATCTGCTGGACGTCTTCGGCGCCGGCGTCGAGCGCGACTTCAAACAGCTTCTCCTCGGAGACATGTTGGACGGGGACCACGAACAGTCCCTTGCGTTCGAACATCCATGACACGCAGTTGGTCGCGCCGAGGTTGCCGCCGTGAACTTCGAACACCTTGCGGATTTCGCCCGCGGTGCGGTTGCGGCTTTCGGTGAGGATGTCGCACATCACGGCGATGCCGCCGGGGCCGTAGCCTTCGTAGAGCAATTCCTCGTAGTTCTCGCCTTCCAGTTCGCCGGTGCCCTTTTTGATCGCCCGCTCGATGTTGTCCTTGGGCATGCTCTGCTTGCGGGCCTTGTCGATCGCCAGCCTTAACCGCGGATTGTGATCCGGATCGCCACCACCATGCCGCGCGGCGACGATGATGGCTTTGCTGAGCTTGCCGAACAGCGCGCCTCGCTTTTTGTCGACCGCGCCCTTGCGAATCGCGATGTTGGCCGAATGGGAATGACCTGCCATTGGTGGTGACTCTCCAGATGCGCGAGGAAAGCAGCAGGCACACTCCGTGTGCGGTCACGGCACACGGAGTGTGCCTGCTGCTTTGGATGCGTTGCACGCACCCTACTTTTTCAATTTCTGTTCCAGACGTTCGATCAGTTTCTTGTCGGGATATTTCTGCTTCCGCGAATGGTCGAGCGCCTTGGTCCAGGCTTCGACCGCCTTGTCTTTCCGATTCAACTTTTCGAGGACGTCACCGAAATGGTCCCACAGTGTTTCATCGCCTCCGGAGGCGTTTTGCACGGCCTTTTCGAGGAACGGCAGCGCTTCCTGGTACTTGCCGAGCTTGAACAGCACCCAGCCCATGCTGTCGAGATACGCTCCGTTGTCAGGTTCGGCGGCGATCGCCTTGCGGATCATCTTTTCCGCCTGCTCCAGGTTTTTGCCCTGATCGGCGTATAGGTAGCCGAGGTCGTTGTTGACCGAGGGGTCGTCTGGGCTTTCCTTCAGAACCTGCTCGAGGACTTCTTCGCCTTCGCGCAGGCGGCCTTGCGTGACGTAAACGTTTGACAACCCGAACTGGGCTCGGCGGCCAAACGTTTTCAGCGGCGGCTGCGTGAATTTCTCAATGATGGCTTTGTACTTCGTGATGGCTTCGTCGTGCTGATGGCTGTGGGCGAAAATCCAGGCCTCCTGCAACATCAGCAGCGGATGCTCGCGCGTGAACTGGTTGATGCCACGCGCCTCGGAAATCGTCTTGATCGCCTCGTCAGTGCGGCCGGCGAACTCGAGGGCCTGAGCTTGAGACAACAGGAACTGCGGCTTTTTCTCGGCCAGTTCTGGAGCCTTCGCTCCTTCGCCGAAGACCGCGGCAGCTTCGTCGTAGCGGTGCACTTCCGAAAGGTGTTGCCCCAACTCTTCGAGAATCATCTCGGCGCGGTCTTTGCGAGCCGCGAGCAAATGACGGTAGAACACAACGGCCTCGTCGCTGCGTTTGGCGTCGGCGGCGATGTTGGCAGCGACGTAGCCGGTCGCAAAGTCAAGCTTCGGGGGTTGTTCCTTGAGCAGGTTCTTCGCGGCTTCGATCACGCCGGTCACCAGCTTTTCCTCCGCGAGCAAGAACTTCATCTCTGCGGACAGGCCCGTGAGTTCTCCGGTTTCGGCATATCCCTTGCCGAGAGCATTGAGCAGGTCTCCCGGTCGCTGCTGCTGCCGATAGATCGACGCCAGCCCAACAAAGCCCGGCAGGTCGGCCGAGAGCGTCAGCGTTTTCTTGTACAGCTTCTCGGCATCGTCGAGCCGTTTGGCCGCCAACAATTCGTCGGCGAGGTAGTACTGCAGCGTGGCGTTTTTCGGGTCCTTCTCGGCGAGTTGTTCGAGTCTCGGCAACAGTTCGGCGGTCTTGTCGAGCTTGCGAAGGATTTCCGCCAGGAGGTCGTAGGCCGCGCGGCCTTTGCTGGAGCGCTGAGCGTCGAGGTATTTCTGCAATTCGTCGAGGGCCTTCGCCGGATCGTTAGCCTTGAGGTACACCATCGCCAGATTGAAGCTCAGGTTACCGCTGCTGCTCTTCTTGGCTCCCGCCGCTTTCTCGAAGGCCTGAATTGCGAGATCGGTGCGATTGGCGTCGAGGAAGATCTGTCCCATTCGTTCGTAGACGGCCGCCGGTTCCTTCAGCAGGTCGGCCTTGGTGCGGAAGTCGAGATGGTACTCGTCGGGATTCTGTAGCGCCTTGAACACGATCTCGAACGCGTCGGCCGCGGCTTCGGATCGGTTGAGAGCCTTGTGCAGCAACCCGAGGTCGCGCATGAGCGTGACATAAGTGGGCGAATCCTTCTTCAAGCCGTTGGCCTTGGTGGCCTGTTCGAGAAGCTGCGCGGCTTCGGTCAGATTCCCCTGATTGGCGAGGACAGTTCCCAGCCGGCGCAGCAACTGGTAGTCGTTCGGGTCCAGCTTGACCGCCTCCAGCATCCAACGCACGGCATCGTCAGTTCTATTCAATCCAAAGGCGAGCGGGATAATCACGCGATACACAACCACGGCTCGCGGGTCATGCTTTAGCGCTTCCTGGTACGCTCGCAAGGCGTTGGGAAACTGGTTTCGCGTTTCCAGAACGCGGCCGGCAGCGAACCACGCGACGGCGTCGATCCGTTTTTGTTCGTCCGCAGAGCGGGGTTTGATCGGTGTCAGCGGGAGTGCGGGATCGTCATATTCCTGCACTTGAAGTCCCTTGCCGGTTTTGGCCGAAGTGTCCACGGGAGTCGCCGGCTTGTCATCGGCCGCGACACCACGGCCTGCGCAGGCCAAAAGCACGAGGCCTGCCACGAACAACGCGACCGCTGCCGGCCGAAATCGGATTGAAGTCAACGGATTCATCACTGCCACTCCCTGAAGGGGCTTGTGATCCGACGACGGCCCAGCCGCTTCCGACTGGGAAGGACCGTGGGGACCACATCCGGCTGCATTCTAGTCGCGATCTGTCGGGCAGACCAAGAGAGTTTAGTGCTTCTTCCGGCCGGGTGTGCGTGCCGCAACCTTTGCCGAACGCCGTGCCGTGGCTTGTCCGCGTCCCCGCGCCGCAGCACTCCGTCCGTGGGCACCGACCGCATGCCGCGAGGCCTTTCGAACTGCCTTCGCCGCACGTTCGGCTCGCTGCCGCGAGCGGCTTTCGGAAAAAAACCTTTCCAGCCGTTCCCGAGTTTCCAATTGCTCCTCGTCCGGTGTGACAGTGGGAATCGATTCGAGGCCCTTGAATGCCCAGTGATGCAACGGATCATTGGCGAAGCAATGCAGTAGGTGGCAAAACAACGGCGCATCGGACTTGCGAACGAAACCACGCAATCCTTCGGCGGCGTGCTCGGGAGTCGTTTCGCGATCGGCGAGCCGGAGCCAGATGAGCGCCGCGTGCATTCGATCGTCGATGGGGAGTACGTGGCTGCCGAGCGCTTCGTGGTAGGACCAGGCTTTCACGAACCACGTCAGCCCTTTGACTTTTCCCAATTGCTTGGACGCGAGCTCCAAGGTTTTGCGTCGCAGCGATTCAAACTCGAATGCGTAGTTCGTCTCGAAAACGTGCTGCAAAACGTTCTTCAATCGCAAACCCCGCCATTCGGGGTGGTCCATCCCGGCGAAAACCTGTTCGAGCTCCACAATGGAACTGACACGCACTTCGTTCAAATCGTGAAACATCGAAAAGATCCGGTGGTACGCCTGCTCGGCCACGGTCGGAGAGGCGTTTTCAAGGCAGACGCTGTACAGCATCGACTCCAACACCGGGAGTTCGGCCTTGGGTTTGATGCCGGCGTACTTCTTCTTGAGCACGCGCTGCAACTGCCGGATCACTTCGTGCTTGTCGACGGATTTGGTTCGAGAGGAGGCTGTCATTTGGCGATTTCCGACGGACACAGAACAGGGGTCACGTCCAGCAAAGACTCAGCCGTTGGCTGCTCCAAAGCTGACTACGGCTGAAACTCCATCACAAGCGGTGGGGCTTGGGCGGGTGGCTCAATTCTGGTGGTCATCGTCATCGGTAAACGTCTTGTCATATTCAGCATCCAGTTCCAACGTGTTCGGCCGGGAATTGGTGTGTCGCGAGCCATTGGACCAAGACTCGACAGGCGCGGCGGATTGCCCCGGGAGCGACGATGTCAGGCTGCTTCCGATCGGGCCGGGTCGGCCGCCTGACGTCAACGACGCAAGGGCCTCGAGTTCGCCGTCACGCTCGATCGAGGTCGGGTTGCCTGCCTCATCAATGGACAGTTCCTTGAGCAGCGCCGTGGCCTGAGCGCTGCGTTTCACTCCCTGGTCAAGGATAAACTTGAGGATGGGCGTGTATCGCGTCTGAATGCGATCGGCGACTTTCGACTGCAGGTAACCCCTGGCAGCATTCAGCCCGTGCAATGTCAGCGCCTGGGCCTTTTCGTCTCCCATCACAGAGACGTAGACCTTGGCCGATTGCAGATCGGAATTCACCTCGACGCGCAGCACGGTGACGTTTTTGACACGAGGGTCGCGAAGGCCAAACAGGATCGTCGAGCTGACGACCTCGCGGATGGCTTCGGCGGCTCGGGCTGTGCGACGGCTGGGCATGAATGACAGACTCGATGGCAGGCGGCGAATGATTCGTGTTGGGGAGTGTTGCGAAGAGTCTCGAATACGTGTGGGAAAGTCAGCCATCGTGCTCAGCGTTGGATGGCCGGGGCCGGTCAAGTCCGGTCCTAGCCGGATCACAATGTCCGCTTGATCTCCTGTACCTTGAATGCTTCCAGAATGTCTCCCTCTTTCACATCGTCGAAGTTTTCCAGCCGAATGCCGCATTCCAATCCCTGCGAGACTTCGCGGGTGTCGTCTTTGCCGCGCCGAAGCGACTGGATGTTGTAGGTGTTGAGGATCACCTGATCGCGCACAACCCGGATGCGGCTGGAACGCTCGATCGTTCCGTTCAGCACTCGGCAGCCGGCGATGGTTCCGAAGCGACTGGTGTTGAAGGTTTGGAGGACGAGCGCCCGTCCCGTTGGGACCTCGACCAACTGCGGTTTGAGCAGGCCTTCCAAGGCCAGTTTGATGTCCTGCGTCACCTCGTAGATGATGTCGTAGCGGCGGATCTCCACGCCTTCCCGCTCGGCTAGCAGTTGCGCCCGGTCCTCCGGAACGACGTGAAATGCAATGATGATTGCCCCGGAAGTGGCGGCGAGGTACACGTCGCTTTCGTTCACGCCGCCGACACCGTCGTGAAGAATGTTGACTCGCACCTCCTCGTGCTGGAACTTCAGCAGTTCGCCGCGCAGGGCCTCAATTGAACCGGGGGTGTCGCACTTCAAAATGAGAGGCAACTCGCGAACCTCGCCGTCTTTCGCGACTTGAAGGATGTCCTGCAGGGTGCGTGTATGGCGACGATCGGTCAACGATTTTTCGCGCAATCGCAATCGCCGTCGCTCCGCCGCGTCGCGGGCCTGCTCCAGATCCTGCATCACGAAAAACTTGTCACCCGGGCTGGGCACAACGTCGAGACCGGACACCTTGACTGGAGTGGAGGGACCCACTTCCTGCACTTCCTGATCGTGATCGTTGTACATGCTGCGAATGCGGCCGAATGACTCGCCGCACAGTACGACGTCACCCACGTGGAGCGTACCGTCCTGCACGATGAGCCACGCCAGCACACCCCGACCCTCACTCAAAAAGGCTTCGACGCAGATGCCATGCGCGTGGCGCGACGGATCGGCGGTCAGGTCGTGAAGCTCCGCGATGGTAAGCAACGTTTCCAGCAGTCCTTCGATCCCCGTGCCCTTCAAGCCGGACGTACGGACGACCTCGGTGTCACCGCCCCATTCGGCAGCCAGCAGGTTTTGCGCGGCCAGTTCCTGCAGCACGCGTTGTTCATTTGTGTCCGGCAGGTCCACCTTGTTCATTGCGACGACGATCGGCACTTCGGCCGCACGGGCATGGTTGAGCGCTTCGATTGTCTGCGGCATGACACCGTCGTTCGCGGCCACGACAAGCACGGCAATGTCCGTCAAATTGGCGCCACGCGCTCGCATCTCAGCAAACGCGGCGTGGCCAGGAGTGTCGAGAAACGTCAATCTCTTGCCGTCGTGCTCGATCTGGTAGGCGGCGATGTGCTGTGTGATGCCCCCGACTTCTCCCGCCGCGACGTTGGCCGAGCGAATCTTATCCAGCAGTGTCGTTTTGCCGTGATCCACGTGACCCAGAATCGTAATGATGGGCGGACGGGACACAAGGTTGGCTCCTTCGGCCTTGATACTCGCCGCCCGTTCGAGTTCCTGGACGATGTCTTTGGGATGGCGAATCGTCAGATCGACACCGCATTCGAGCGCCAATTCAACGGCCAGTTCTTCATCAATCGATGCGTTGATCGTCAGCATTTGGCCCTTGGTCATCAGACTGCCAAGCAGAGTGCGCGCGGGCCGGCCGATGGCTTCGGAGAGAGTTCGAACGGTGATCGGCGGTTCGATCTCGGCAAGAGTCTTCAACGGCGCGACCTGTCCGGGGCGCCGTGCACGCAGTTTTTGCGGCCGCAGTCGGGTGGTGACGCCTTCGGCACCAACCTCCTCGTCGGACAGTTCCGAGCGACCCCGTCGAGCCTGACGATCCTTTCGGCCCGTCAATAATCCTGCTCCAGCGACTCCCTTGATGGCCTCGCCCTTGCCAGTCTTGCGCACGGCAGACACATCCAGTTCGTCGACGAATTCCGTGGTGCCGACGTCACCTTTTTTCTTCCGCTTCTTGTCTTCCGCATGCTGCCGCAGATGTTCGGACAACGGTCGCTGCTTGTCGGCGAGAATCTCTCGCGACAGCCGCAGCTCCGGTTTCTGAGCGGGGAGCCCCTTGGCACCGACGAGGGCGGCGGGGGTGGGAGCCGGCGGCAGGTCGGCCAACTTCGGGAGCGCGGGGCCAGGCCGCTCTTTGGGTTTCCGCGGGATGCGAGTCGCCAAATCGGAAACGGTTCCGCGGGCCATCATGGTGCGCGCAGACGTGGTCCCTGATGCCGGGACATAGTCTTCGCGCCGGTGGGTGCCGCCGCTTGGCTCTTTGGATAGCGCCGGACCTCTGGCAGGCGCGGCCGCCTGGCCTGCCTCGCCCGTCGGGCGGGTAGCCGCTTCCGCGTCCGGGCCGGATTGTTTGGCGGCAACCTCGCCGGCCGCAATCGTCGGTGCGGCCTCTGCGTCCGGGCGGATGTCGGTCGCCTCAGGTCGAGATGGTTCGCCTGCGACTTCCGCTTCGCCCGACAACTGGTCCTGCCGCTCCTGCCCTTCACCCGCCGGAGGCTTTGTTACGCTGACCTTCAATCGCGGGACTTTGGTTGTGATGACACGCGGTGACTCACGAGTGGGAGCCGCCACAGCCGTTCTTGCCGTTTCCGGCGTGGACTGCGCCTGCTTGATGTAGGCCAGTACCTTGTCGCGCTCTTCGGGCGTAATGCTAGCCAGTGCTGAACTCTTGATGACTATGCCGACCTTCTGGCAGTAGTCAACCAGCACTTTGCTGTCCATGTCCAGCACTTTGGCGAGCGTGAAGATGCGAACCTTCAAACAGACGTCTCCTCGAATGAATTCTTGATCCTGAGTGGCGAACCCGAGGGTTTTCGGGACAAAACATCAACGCGATCCATTCGCGTCGATCACGATTCGGTGTTGGTTGGTGATTCGGCGCCTTTCGGAGGCTCCGTGGCTGGCTCTGTCGTAGCGGTGTCCGCAGAGGAAAGCGCCGCCGCAGCGTCCGGATCCGCGCTTGCCGTGGGAGGCTCGGCCTGTTCGGCGGATTCCGGCGCGGGTTCTTCGGCTTGCGCCGCGGCCACGCGGCTTTTCGGCTTGTGCTGGCCTCCTTCGCGCTCCAGCCGTTCGGACTCGCGCTCGGCGAAGTCAATCAACGGCTGAACTTGCTCCAAACTCAAACCCGCCATCTCGGCGAATTGATCCGGTTCGATGACCGACAGATCGTCGAAGCTGAAGAACCCCTGCTCGACAAGATTCTCGGCCAGCCCCTCCGGAATGCCGGGAATCTGGTTGAACGCGGCGACTGAGTTGTCGAGCTGTTCGTTCAACTCTTCACGCGTCATGATTTCGATGTCCCATCCGACTAGCTTCGAAGCCAGCCGGACGTTTTGCCCGCGCCGGCCAATGGCCAGCGAGAGTTGATCCTCGCGAACGAGCACGATGACTCGGCCAAGCATTGGGCACAGAATCACATCCTCGACTTCGGCGGGTTGCAGGGCGTTCGGAACGAGCACTTGCAGCGAATCGTTCCAGCGCACGATGTCGATTCGCTCGCCCGCCAATTCGTCCACGATGTTTTTGATGCGGGCGCCGCGCACGCCGACGCAGGCACCGACGGCGTCAACCTTCTGATCGCTGCAAGAGACTGCGACTTTCGAACGGTATCCCGCCTCGCGAGCCAGCGACCGGATCTCGATCACCTGCTCGGCGATCTCCGGAATTTCGAGTTCGAACAGCCGCCGCACGAAGTCGGGATGGACTCGCGAAAGAATGATCTTCACGCGGCTGCCCGCTTTGCGAACCTCCAGCACGACGGCTCGCACGCGGTCGCCGTTGCGGTACGATTCGCCGGGGATCTGCTCGCTGCGCGGCAGGATGCCCTCGACCTTGCCGAGATTGACGATCACCGCGCCGCCTTCGGTTCGCCCGACAGCGCCGGTCACAATCTGACCGCGAATCTGCGCGTAATCGTCGAACAGCGAGTCGCGTTCCGCCTCGCGTATCTTCTGAATCATCACCTGTTTGGCGGTTTGCGATGCGATGCGCCCGAGGAAGTCGCCAAGCGTGTCGTTGTCCAGGGCCTTGCCGTCACAGATCACCGTCGGTTGCCCGGTCTCGCGGTGAATCAACACCTCGATCGGTTGCTCCTCGCCGAAATGTTTTCGGGCGGCCGACAGAATCGCCTGCTCGATCCCCTCGAACACGAGTTCGGTGTCGATATTCTTATCCCGGTGAATGGCATCCACCAGGCGAAGAACTTCACTCCCGTTCATGTCTATCTCCCACCGTTTGCTTCCCGCTCGATTCGTTGCAATCACAAGGTGATCCAACGAAAAAAGCGGGCTTGTGACCCACTTTTCGGTCGCCCATCTCGGGTCGAGAGAGCGACACTCGCAACCCCGGAGTTGGCACCCGAAACTCTCCAACTCGGGAACGAGAAGCACCTTCAGTGAGATCGGCACCAGGCCGAAATCGATCGATGGCTACATTCTCGGCGTCCTTCTGCTCGAGGAACTGGAACCGACGGAGACGTCTCCCGTGCCAGCACCTTTCCCGAAGGGTTGATGGTCTTGCAAACGACCACGTAGTCTGCCAACGTCGCTGGCATGCCGACGCGTTCCGTGCAAGCCATCTCCCTTCGCCGACTCAGCGGTGGACGTACGGCCACCACCGAGGTTGACTCGGGATCCCCAACCTCAACAGCCCAAACGCATAATGCTGCACAACAGTACAGAGCGAAATGTCGACTGTCAAGCAGCCCAAGGAGCCACTGGCACGGTCGCGAACCATCCAATATATTGCCGCTTCGTTGGCACAGGATTGAACCGCGAGTCGAGTCTGGACTTGTGGGCCATGGGAAGGGCTCAAATTGTCCGGGCGTAAGTTCATGCAGGTTTTACAGAGGTGCCCATGTCTAGCAAGCTCCCGAGGCAGGAGGTGACGTCATGGAGTTGCTTGGTCGGGATTGGATTCACCTTGATGGTGGCGGCATCTGCGAACGCGCAATCGCCATCGCGCCTTCGGTTTTCGCTGCCGGAGGACAACCGTCCGCGAACGGCTGCTGACTTTGCTCGGTTGGACGCCGACACAGCCTACCAGCGTGGCGACTACAACAAGGTGGTCGAGGTGGCAGGACGGCTTCTGCAGGCGGACCCCTCGGACCATGTTGCCTATCACCTGCGCGGCAGTGCGCAGATTGAGCTGGGGCGTGCCAGCGGCTCGAGTAAACTGATCCGCGATGGGATCTCGGACTCGCGACAAGCTCTCGCACTGGCTGGCAATCGCTTCGTCTGGTTGTACGTTCCGTATCTCTACGGATTGACATCGCTGGCTCAAGTCGAGCAGCGGCCGCAGCATGCGGAACTCGCCATCCAAGTCGCGGGGCCGGTACTCGAAAGACCGCTTGTTGCTCCCACCGACAAAGCGCAGCTCCTGTTTCAGCGTGGCTATGCCTACCGGACGAAAGGCGACGCGCAGCCAGCGCTGGCGGACCTGAACGAGGCCATTCGGCTGGCTCCTGACCACCTGGCCGCACACCTCCAACGAGCCGAAATCCAGGCGACGTCCGGTGACACGAAGTCCGCGCTGGCGAGCTACGATCGGGCCGCTGAGACTTTTCCCAACGTACCCGTCGTGTTCAACGATCGCGGCGCATTGCGTCGCGCCACCGGAAACCTCGACGGAGCCATTGCCGATTTCACGCGAGCCGTGCAGATCGACGCGCGATTCAGCATGGGCTATCTCAACCGCGCAATCTGTCTGAGCGACCGCCATCAACTCGATGCGGCCGAGAGTGACTTCACGCAGTCGTTGCAGATCGATCCGAATCAACCCCTCGTGTATCGGTTGCGTGGCAACGCTCGGTTGTCGCAGGGCCGTGTGGTCGCCGGGTTGAGCGACTTCACGGCGGCCATCAAACTCGCCCCGAATGCCGCGGAAGGATTTGAAGACCGCGGTTTCGCCAATTTTTATGCGGGAAAGTTTACCGAAGCGGCGGCCGATTTCGGTCGCGCTCGCGAATTCAATTCGCAACGTTCCTACCTCGCCCCATGGCAGGCCCTCGCGTCGTGGCGAGCCAACCCTGGCGCTGCGAAGACGAAATCGTTGGTCACAGAACTCGAAGGCGCGAACGCTTTGCAAGGCTGGCCCGCGCACGTGGCCAGGTTCCTGCTCGACATGGTGGACGACAAGGCACTGCTTGCCGCCACCGACGAACAATCGAGCAGTTCCAAGACCGATCGCCTGTGCGAAGCGCACTTCTTCCGAGGGCAGAAAGCACTCCTCGAAAATAACGCCGACGCGGCCGCCGCACATTTTCGCGAGAGCGTGAAAACCGGGGCGACTCACCTGGCCGCATACCGCGGTGCGCGGTACGAGTTGAAGGATTTCCCAAAATGAACTCCCCTCTCCTCCAAAGGGGAGAGGAAGCAAAACGACGGCAATGTACGACCTCCTGATTCGCAACGGCACGCTGGTCGATCCAGCGTCGGGGATCAATGAGCCATGGGACATCGCGATCACCGGCGGACGCGTGGCGGCCGTGCTCCAGTCGGGCACTGCCGCGACTGCTGTGCGGACGTTCGACGTTCGCGGGCACTTCGTCACACCAGGGCTGATCGATTTCCATGTGCATGTGTACCCCGGCGTCAGCCACTTCGGAATCGAGGCCGATCCGACGTGTCTGGCTCGCGGCGTGACCACCGCATTGGATTTTGGGACGGCGGGCGGTTTGATCTTTCCTGGATTCCGTCGCTTTGTCATCGACGCGGCCCAAACGCGCGTGTTCGCACTTCTGCACATCGCCGGTCAGGGGATGATCAGCAGCCACACGACATTGCCATCGCTCGGCGAGCTGCATGACCTGCGGTACTGCAACGCCGAGAATGTCGAAAAGACTGTCGCGGCGAATCGCGACCGGGTCGTGGGGATCAAAGTGCGGCTCACGGCGAATCTCGCCGAGAACGGACGGAACGAAGCGGAGGGCCTGGAGTTGGCACGGCAGGCGGCGGACCGCGTGAACCTGCCCCTCGTCGTCCACAGTCCCAACTCGTCGCTACCGATCGAACACATTCTGAAACGACTTCGCGCCGGCGACGTGCTGACGCACTGTTTTCACGGCAAGCAATGCGGCTTGGTGGACAAGTCGTATCGACTGGTGCCAGCCGCACGCGACAGGTTGGCAGAAGGGATGCTCCTCGATCTCGGACACGGACTCGGCAGCTTCGATTTCCGCGTGGCGCGGGCTCTGCTCGATCAAGGTGTGCGGCCGAACTTCATCAGCAGTGACCTCCACACGTACAACCTGTTCGGTCCGGTGCACGATCTGCTGACGACGATGGACAAGTTCCTGCACCTGGGGATGGACCTGTTCGAGATCATCCGCCGCACCACCGCGAACCCCGCGGCGTTTCTCGGCCAGAGCGACCTCGGCCACCTGCGAGTCGGAGCCATCGCCGACATCACCGTGCTGGAAATACAGTCCGGCGAGTTTCCGCTTACCGATTCGGAAGGCGCGACCGAGATCGGCAAACGCAGGCTGGAAGTGAAGCACTGTTTCCAAGCCGGACGTCAGGTCGGACTCTTACCGAAGCCGTCGGGCGAGTTGTGAGCATCCTACGACGCTCCGCCCCCTCACCCCCGGCCCTTCTCCCCAAGGGGGCGAGGGGAGACTACGCATCCGACTTGATTTCGAAGATGGCTTCGACTTCGACGGCCGCGCCGGTCGGGAGGGCGGCGAAACCGAGGGCACTTCGTGCGTGGTAGCCATCGCCCTCCTTGCCGAAGACCTTGTGGAACAGGTCCGACGCGCCGTTGATGACCAGGTGCTGGTCCGTGAACTCCAGCGTTGAATTGACGCAGCCGAGAACCTTGATCAGCTTCAAGCCGTCGAGCGACCCGTGGCGGTTGTGAACGGCATTCAGAATTTTCACCGCACATTGCTTGGCCGCTTCGTAGCCTTGCTCGACGGTCAGACCCGCGCCGAGCTTGCCCTTCATGTCGCTGGTGTGTCCCGACGTGAACAGCAGGTTGTGACTCTTGGCACACAGGTTGAGATACCCCGGTTCCTGCTTGGTGAATTTGACGCCCTGTTCGATCGCGCGTTGATTTGGTCCCATGCTGGGGGCTCCTTGATTCGGGTGACGGCTTGAATTGCGGACAGCATGTCAAATCGTGGGGCCGCGTGCAAACGAGCGTGCGGAGCGGTAGTGCTACATTTTGCGAGCGGGGGCTGTGAAGCCCCCGAGTGAATCAGCAGGAATTCTCGGGGGGCTGACGCCCCCCCGCTCGCCAAAGTGTAGCACTACCCGCGGAGCAGCACCTGACAAACACCTTGCTTCGGCTGACGACGGCGGGCAGCCAGTTGACGATGACAGGGTTGACATCTACAGTGAATTCGCGAACCGCGAGGGGTGTTCGATCAAGTCGCTGGCTAACAGTGGTGCACCGACTGATAGATTTCAGAGACTCTCTCCCCGCAACCTTGGCCGCTTTCTCCCTGCGGAGGCGAGGGGGCGGGTTCAACGAGTCCTGCTCTCGAGTTGTCGATGTTTGCCAAACGAATCATTCCGTGCCTCGATGTCCATGCCGGGCGCGTGGTCAAAGGGACGAACTTCCTGAAACTGCGCGATGCGGGCGACCCAGTGCAGGTGGCTGCGCGGTACGAGCAGGAAGGGGCCGACGAACTGGTGTTCCTCGACATCACGGCCAGCCACGAAGACCGCGACATCATCCTCGACGTCGTCCGCCGCACGGCCGAAGTGGTGTTCATGCCGCTCACGGTCGGCGGAGGGATCCGGAACGTGGACGATATCCGGCGACTGCTGAACGCCGGTTGCGACAAGGTATCGATCAATTCGGCCGCGGTGAGGAACCCTGGCTTCGTGCGCGAGGCGGCTTTGAAATTCGGTAGCCAGTGCATCGTCGTCAACATCGACCCGAAGCGGGTGCAGAAGGACGGTTGCGAGTTCTGGGAGGTCCACATCAACGGCGGACGTGTGCCGACCGGCCTGCAGGCAGTGGAGTGGGCTCGCGACGTGGAGCGACTGGGTGCCGGCGAGATCGTTCTCACGTCGATGGATGCCGACGGGACGTGCGATGGGTATGATTTGCCGATCACGAAGGCAGTGGCGGACGCGGTTCACATTCCCGTGGTTGCCAGCGGTGGAGCGGGTTGCCCCGAGCACCTGTTTCAAGCCGTCACGGCCGGCGGCGCGAGTGCGGCTCTGGCCGCAAGCATTTTCCATTTTGGAACGTATTCGATTCAGGAAACCAAACGCTATCTGGCCGAACGCGGCGTGCCGGTTCGGTTGTCAGTGTGAGTTCACTGTCACTCAGCTTCATCCCAACGAGGACCCTCAATGTCCGCCTCCGCACCAGCCAAGTCTGAAGAAGCTCAAGCCGCATCGTCATCCCGAGGGATGTCGTCTCCGGCGAAGGCCAAGGACCTGGAAGTCAACAAGATTTTCCGGCAGCTCATCAAGCACAACGGTTCGGACTTGCACTTGAAAGTGGGAAAGCCGCCGATCCTCCGTATCCGCGGAACGCTTCGCGAACTGGCGATGCCACCGCTCACGCACGACGACATGGCTCGATTGTGCTTCCCGATGATGGACGAGCGCAACACGGCCATTTTTCACTCGGAAGGAGGCGCGGACTATGCGTGGGTGGTCGAGTATGAAAACGAACAGGGAGTACGGGAGCCGTGGCGGTTCCGTGTTAATCTGTTCGTGCAGATGGGCAGCGTGGGCATGGTCTCGCGAAAAGTGGAACGCTCGATTCCGAACTTCGAGGGGTTGTATTTGCCCCCGGTGATGGCCAGCCTGACGGAATACGATCAGGGGATGGTGCTGCTGGCCGGCGTGACTGGTTCCGGCAAGTCAACCACGATCGCGTCGATGCTGGATTACATCAACCATCGGGAGCCGGTCCACATTCTGACGATCGAAGACCCGATCGAGTTCGTGTACACGCAGGACAAGGCGCTCGTCAACCAGCGCGAAATCGGCGTGGACGTGAAGGACTTTAAGATTGCGATGAAGCACGCCGTGCGTCAGGACCCCGACATCATGCTGGTGGGCGAAATGCGAGACATGGAGACGTTTGAAACCGCCATGCACGCCGCCGAAACGGGGCACCTGGTCTACGGAACGATTCACGCCTCCAGCGCCCCTTCGACCATCGGCCGCATTCTCGATCTGTTCCCGCGCGCCATGCACCCGGCGTTGCGGAGTTCGATGGGTTTCAACTTGAAGGCCGTGGTGGCTCAAAAACTGCTGCCGACCGTGGTGGACAAGCCCAAGCGCGTGCCGATTTGCGAAATCATGATCATGAACCAGACGGTCCGCAAATTGATCCTCGAGGAGAAAGACGAGAAGTTGTACGACGCCATGCGCATTGGCAAGGTGGATGGCATGCAGATGTTCAACGACAGCCTGTATCACTTCGTGACCAAGGAATACCTCGACCGTTCGACGGCCTTTGAAGTGTCGCCGAACGTGGAACAACTCAAGATGATGATCAAGGGGATCGACGTGAAGGGGCCAGGGATTCTATAAGGGCCACGCGTTGAGAATCGCGATGGCCGAGCCTGGACGGCCGGGCCACCGCGAAACTTTGAGCACTACCGTTTTAGGACTGTCTCGTTCTGCATTTTCAGATCCAGCTTCGACGGCAGCTCCATGCCGTTGACCTCAAACGTGATGCCGCCGGTGATGCGAATCGACGATTTCGTTTCGATCACCCGCCCCAGTTCACGGTCGAACAGAATGACGCCTTCGGATTCGGCGGCTTTCAACTCGCTGCCTTTGAGCTTGAGTGGAATCGCCCCGTCCCCATCCAGCGTGTAGGTGACGGACAGCGTCTTCGACGTGATCTTGTCCAGCTTGCGTCCGTCCTTTTCGACGGTGCCGTCGTAGGTGTACTTCGATTGGAACGTCATGCTTTGTCCGCCGCCAAAGCTGGCCGCTTCCGTTCGCTCCCACGAGTCACCCTGCTTGACTGCGTCGGTCGGAAACTTCTGCAACTCCTGGGTGACCGCCTTCTTGATGTTCTCCGGGTCGAGTTCGTTTTTCACGAGCTTCTGAATCTCCGGAGCCAGGCTGGGCAGGATGTCTTCGTCATGCTGCACGGAAACGACTTTGTTCTCCTTGTCGTACAGCGTCGTTGTGGATCGCTTGGAGATCGCCTTGTGCACGTCGCGTAGGATCTCCAGCACGGAGTTCCCCTTGTTGTCCGGATTGGCGGAATCGAACATGTATTCACTCCCCATGACCTTCATGTTGATCTGCAGACCGGTCACCTTCGTCTGCTCGCGGACCGATCCGCCGGCGTCGCGCTTGCCGATCGTGGTTTGAGCCGTCACCTTGGTGTCCGCCTCGGTCGTCGTATCCATGCCCGCAATCGTCAGCGACTGATCGATGCGAGTTTTTGTCTCGGTTGTGTACGATCCCTCCGTGAGTTTGTGGTCGAGTTTCACCTGACCAAACCCAGGTGAGCACGCGGCGAAAACAAAAACAAATGATCCCAGAACGTTTCGCAACATGGTTGCTTCTCCTCGACAAAGTTGTGATGGGGATTTGAAAACGCAGTCTACTTTTCCGAAATCAGTACCTCTGCTTCCGTCAAGACCGAGCGATAGTCCGCACTCGCCTCCAACTGTTCTTTCGTGAGAAGCGATTGAAGCTCCGCAAGGACCGCACGAGCCTTCGAAACATCTCCCAGTCGGAAATGAGTCATGGCCGTGAAGCCCAAACGCAGTGGTTTGTCAGCGGGAGATTCGCCCGATCGAGCTTCGTCGAGGTCCTCGAGTACGGCGTCAAAACGTCCCAAGCGATGCCGCGTCAGACCTCGCAGCAGAAGCGCGGACGCGTTGGTCGATCGTTCGGAGACGAGTATCTCGGCCCCCTCCCCCGCCGCCCGGTAACTGCCTTCCGGCAACCCCTGCGATAGTGCCACGCGCCGGACGAACCTCGCCAGCAAATCCAAATCGGCGGTAGCATCCCAACTCGAGCCCTTGGCCTTGCGGGAAATCCGCAGACCGTCGATCAACAACGGGATGGCTTCGGCCAATCTGTTCCGAGCCTCCAACACGCGGGCAAATCCTAAAAAGTGCGGCGCGAGCAGAAAGTTATCCTTGCCGTAGAAGTGCGACATCGCCTCCATGCACTCGTGGAACACCTGAATCGACTCGTCCACTGCTTCGTCGCGCTTGCGCACGATCTGGAACAATCCGTCGAGCGCGGCAAGGTAGTAGTCATTGGGAGGATTCGGCATTGCGCGGTACACCCGGATCGCTTCGCGCAAGTACGGCTCGGCCTTCTCCGGCCGTCCGTGTTGCCTGAACCAGAGCCCGAACGCCACGTTGTGCAGCGCGATTTGAGGACTGTCGGCGGGGAAGAGTGGTCGGTAGGTGTCCAGCATCTCGCGGAAACAATGCTCCGCGTCAGCTTCCTTGTTGGATTGGCTGAGGACGACGACCAGCTTCTCCAACGTGGATGCGATCGCGAACTCCTGACCGTGCTTTTGCGCACGACGGATGTTGAGCGACTCGCGCAGCAGCGACTCGGCCTCCGCCAATTGTCCCTGTCGCTGCAGGATCTCAGCCAGTTGCGATCGGGCATCGCATGCGATCAGGCTGTGTTCGCCGCGCAGGTTCTGACCCGTCTGCACGGCTTCGCGCAGCACCTCCTCCGCCTCCACGTCGTCCCCCTTGTGATTCTGCAGCAAAGTGCCGAGGCGCGTGAGCGTGAGACTGACTTGAGGCTGATCGTCTCCGGAAACGCTTCGCCAGATGCGGAGCGACTCGCGGTAAAGCGGCTCGGCGGCCGCGGCGTTTCCCGAATGCTGTAGCTGCAGTGCGAGACTGCTCAGCGTCGCCGCGACGGTGGCGTGGTCGCTGCCGAACAACTCGCGAGCGCGGGTGACGACACGTTGCACATCCACGTTTCGTGAAGCCGCCTCCTCAGGATCGACTGACAGCAGGATTTCCTGCAGGAAAGTCGCGATGTCCCGCGACCGAGTCGCTTCGCGGTTCGCTCGCAGAAAACCCGATGTCGCGAGCGCGAGGCCGATCAGCAACGCCCCCGCAACCAGTGCCCCCGTGGTGACGCCCAGCCGATTGCGTCGCACGAATTTCCGCAGCCGATACATCGGGCTTGGCGGACTCGCTTCGACGGGCTGGCTCTGGAGATACCGTTCCACGTCCGCCGCCAGATCGCGGGCTGAGTCGTATCGCCGCGTGCGATCCTTCTCCAGAGCCTTCATCACGATCCAATCCAGATCGCCGCGGATGAGCTTGCTGAGCGCACCCGGTTCCGCGCCACGATGCTTCGCGATCTGCGTCAGCCGTTCCTGCAAGGTGCTCACGCGCGTCGATGGACAGGGCGGCTCGTCCTCGCGGATGATCCGCTGCATTTCGGCGTACCCGGCCGATCGCAGCGTGTCGGCGTCGAACGGAGTCGTTCCCGTCAGCAATTCGTACAGCAGCACGCCGAGCGAATAAACGTCCGACCGCGTGTCCACGTCCAGCCCCGACATCTCCGCCTGTTCGGGACTCATGTACTGCGGCGTGCCGAGGAACTGTCGGAACTCGGTGAACAGCGTCTTGTCCGTCAGCCTTTGATGAGTCGCCTTCGCGATGCCGAAGTCGATCACTTTCGGCACCGGCCGGCCATCGTGCAGCGTGACCAGCACGTTCGACGGCTTGAGATCGCGATGAATGATCCCTTTGTGATGCGCGTGCTGAATCGCCTGACACACCTGCACGAACAACGCCAACCGTTCCCGCGTGGTGAGGTCGTTCTGGTCGCAGTATTCGGTGATCGGGATGCCTTTCACCAACTCCATCACGAAGTACGGCCGATGCGACTCCGTGGCCCCGGCATCGAGCACGCGGGCGATGTGCGGGTGTTCCATCAGCGCCAGTGCCTGCCGCTCCGATTCGAACCGGGCGACGACCTGCTTCGTGTCCATCCCCGGCTTGATGATCTTGAGCGCGACCTTTCGCCGCACGGGTTCGAGCTGCTCGGCCATGTACACGATGCCGAAGCCCCCTTCGCCGATCCGTTGCAGCAGCTTGTATCGCCCGATCACCGTCCCCGGCCCTTCCGTGGAAACGTAGTCCGCCGTCGGAGCCTTCAGGAAATCCCGCGCGTCATCGTGCGCCTTGAGCAATGTCTCCACGCGGCCTCTCAAATCCGGATCGCGTTCGCAGACCCCTTCCAGGTACGCAGCCCGTTCGGCAGGAAACGTTTTCTGGATCACGGCGTTGAAGATCATCTCGACCCGGGAATCGATCATGAATCAGCCCTCAACCCATTAGTGCGCCGTTTCGCCCCCGCGCGCCTCAGAAAACCTGAGAATCTCTCGAAATGCCTGCTACGGAACGACATCCCGAGGACTTCGGATCAGCAGAACTAAGTGGAACCGCATTGATCTCTGGGTAGCTGAATTCGCAAGAATTCAGCCAGTTCCGCGGAATCTGAACTCTTGCGAGTTCAGCTACCGCCTGCTTTCCTCTGCGGGTCTACTTAGGCGAGCGGGGGGCGTCAGCCCCACGAGAAATGTTCGATTCGCCGCCCGAACTCGGGGGGCTGACGCCCTCCGCTCGCCGACCGCGCGTCCGCCGCATTACTCCCCGCGTGTCATCTCATGGTACAACCACGCCCGAGCGAACGACCAGTAGCGATCGACCGTCGCCCGCGACAAACCGAGCATGTCACCGGCTTCCTCGGCGGTCAACCCTGCGAAGAAACGGAGCTTGACCAGTGTGGCCTTGACGGAGTCTTCGGCTTCGAGTTTCTGCAGGGCTTCGTCGAGCGACAGGATTTCGTCGGCGGGCATTTGCAGGACAAGATGGATGTCCTGCAATTCCACGCAGCGCGCCGCGCCGCCTCCGCGTTTGATCCGTTTCTTCCGCCGAGCCCGATCAATCAGAATGCGTCGCATGGCCTCCGCGGCCGCGGCGAAGAACTGAGCACGACTCTCCCAGCGATATTCCTGCCCGACCAGTCTCAGGTACGCTTCGTGAACCAAATCCGTCGCCTGCAGCGTCTGCCCCGGCGCCTCGCGAGCCAACCGCCGCGCCGCGAGCTGCCGCAGCGCTTGGTAAAGATTCCCGACAAGCTCTTCGACCGGCTGATCCGGAAGCCCCTCCCGCTGCGGCGATGATCGGTCGCGTGACATCGATCACCATCGTATCCACGGCGTCGTTGAACCGCGAGCCGGAGGCGTGCGCGTTTCGTAGGTCAGGCTTTCCAGCCTGACAGCAGCCACGTTCGCAGCGAGTGCCATGCCCACGCTTGCGTGCGCCAGCGTACCGGCATCACAATATAACGCTTGGACCGCCTGTCGCGGCGTTGCCTTTGGTCCATTTGTGAACATGCTCACGCCAGTGTGAACATGCCACCCGCCCAAATTCCCGTGGAGAAGAAACATGAAGTTCGATTTCGCCTTTCGAGTTCCCTTGTTCACCGGGTTGCTGTTCGTGGCCTGCCTGACCGCGAAGCTGGCGAACGCTCACGATTTGTGGCTTGTTCCGGCTGGTCCCGATCAGCATCGGGTGGGCCAGGCGCTGCTCGTGCAGGCGAATTCGGGAATGGATTTTCCCAAGAGCGTTCAGGCAGCGGACACGGCGTTGTTCGCGAAACGATTGACGATTCGTCCCGACGGTTCGGCCGGCAACCTGGAGCCGGCCGGCAAGGAGGGAGACTCGGGGCTGCTGCGGTTCGTGCCCGAGCATGCCGGTCTGCACGTCGTCGCCGTCGAGACGCAGGCGAAAGTGATCTCGCTCGAGGCCGACAAATTCAACGAGTACCTCGTGGCGGACGGCCTGCCGCATATCTACCGCCTGCGTGCGAAGGAACAGACGCTCGACCAGCCCGCGCGCGAACGGTACTCGAAGTTTCCCAAGGCGCTGATCCAGGTTGGCGACGCGGGAGCCGGTGACGCGGCGAAGGCGCTGGGCCTGACCTTGGAAATCGTCCCACTGGCAAATCCGTTTGGGCTGAAACCTGGCGACACGCTGCGCGTGCGGGTGCTGTTTCGCAACCAGCCGCTGGCCGACGCAAACCTGGGATGGGATCATCCCGACGACGGCGAACCGCCCAGCGGCACGGTTCGCACCGACAGTCGCGGCGAAGCCCTGGTGCCGATCGCGCACACCGGCCTGATGGCCATCCGCCTAACTCACATGACTCGGCCGAAGCAAGCCGACTACGAATGGGAATCGTTCTGGACCACGCTGACGTTTCGCGTTCCCGACTCGCCAACGAAGTAGGAAGGCTTCAATCCACCAGCAGCGCCATCCCGTCCGCTCCCGTGTCGGCGGCGCCGGTCAGGCAGCGGGTGTGTTCGTCGATGGCGATCGCATGCACGAGCGCGAGGCCGCCGTGGCTGCGAGGCATCCGGGTGATCGGGTGCTGCTGGCGCACTTCGGCGCACACGTACTCGGGGATTCGCGCCTGGCACTTGATCTGATCCCCCTGGCAATCAAACCGCGCGGCGTGGACGGCGTCGGTCACGCTCATCCGGAAATCGAGGACGTTCAGGATCACCTGCAACACCGACGTGATGATCCGCGTGGCTCCGGGGGCGCCCAGCACGAGGACGGGGCAGCCGTCTTTGAGCACGATCGTCGAGGCCATTCCCGTCGTGCGACCCTTGCGCGGAGCAATGCTGTTCGGATTCCCGGCGAACGGGTCGAAGTTGACCATCGAATTGTTGTACATGAACCCCAGCCCCGGCGTGATCGCCCCTGACGACGAACCGAGCGAATGCGTGAGCGACACGCAGTTCCCCCAGCGGTCCACCACGCTCACCTGCGTCGTGTCGTTCGACGTGCGCTGGCCGCGCCCGGCATCGATCGGTTTCCCCGCATCAATCACGTCCTGCCACGCGGCGGCCCGCTCCTTCGAGATCATCCAGTCGAGCGGCACCTTGACGAACCGCGGATCGCCCAGCGTCCGGTTGCGATCCGCGAACGCCGCTTTCATCGCCATCGAGACCCGGTGGATGTACGCCGGCGAATTGTGACCGAGCGCCGCGATGTCGTACCCTTCGAGGATGTTCAGGATCGCCGCCAGAGTCGGCCCGCCGTGTGGAGGCTGATTCGTGACGATCGTGAACCCGCGGTAATCGGTCACCACCGGCGGTTCCTCGCGCACGCGGTAGTCGCGCAGGTCGTCTGCCGTCACCCACGAGTGATGTGCCTGAAAGTCCGCAACCATTTTCGCCGCGAGTTCGCCCGTGTAGAAATCGTCCGCCCCGGCTGAGGCCAGTCGTTCCAGCGTCCTGCCGTAGTCCGGGTTCCGCAACTTGTCGGTCATTTCCAGCGGATGCCCATCGCGCTTGAGATACAACCGCTTGCCGTCGTCGCTCACCAGCAGTTTTTGATAGCCCGACGACGATTCGGGGTAAGCTGGCGGGTCCTTCCACCGTTGTGCCAGGTGCTCGCCGACCGTCCAGCCTTCGTGGGCGAGACGGATCGCCGGCGCCAGCAGTTCGGCCCACGGTCGGGAGCAAAACTTTTTGTGGATCGCCTGCATCCCGCGAACCATCCCCGGCGTGCAGATCGACAGGTAGCCGTCGTCGTTCACCTTCCCTTTCAAAAAGTAACCCCACCCGTCCGGGTTCGGCTTGATGACGGACGATTCCCACATCGCTGGCGTGACGAGCGAACCGGCGATCGCCGGCGCGTCGAGAATCGGCTGCGGCCCCGCCTGGTCGGCGAGGTGGTACGTCATCACGAGGTAACCGCCCACACCGCACGAATGCGGATCGACGAGGAATTGCACCGCCGCGCAAGCCAACGCCGCGTCGAAGGCATTTCCGCCCGCCTTCAACATCAGAGCGCCGGTTTCCACGGCCAACGGTTGGGGAGCGACGATCATTCCGGGCATGGTGCGTGTCCTTTCGAGGCCGAGACTGTTTTTTTCACCAGACACGGAGAAAGAGAGACGCGGGAACGCGAAGAAAAACCCTCCCCGCGTCTCCCCGTCCCCGTGTCTCCGCGTCTTCATCAACAGTTCAACAAACCCTACTTCTTCAACCTCTGCCGCCACTCGCGCGCCAGTAGCAAGTGCCCAACCCGCCGGTGATCGTTCTCCGGCGTTGCCTCAAGCGTTGCGATGGCCGCGGCGAAGTCCCCCGTGGCGGCCTGGCTGCGAGCCAACTGGTAACGACTGGCTGCCTGCCACAAGCCGGGTTTGGATTGGGTGAGGTACTTCTCGAATGTGTCTTTGGCTTCCTTCACGTCTCCATTTTCGAATTGGCAGATTCCCTTCCAAAAGAAGGCGTGGTCCGACGCCTGGTTGTTGACGAACTGATCGATCCCGCTGATTGGCTGTCCGGAGACGGCTCGGCCGCTGACACGGACCAGCGTGTAAGCACCGATTGCGTCGTTGTAGTTTCCGCCGAGCTGCGCAATCCGCGCCTGAAGCAACTTCCGCGTGCGCGACGTCGGGTCGGCCACGCGCGGCGCGTCCCACACCTGTTTCAGCCCCTTCAGTTTTCCTTGCTGATCATCCGTGAGACTTGCGTACGCGACGATCTGCGATTCCGGGTACGGCCAGAGGTGCAACGAATCGGACTTCCAGTGCATGGCTCCCGCTTTGGCGACGCGAGACAGCAATCCAGCCGCCCCGTCGACGTCGTGCAAGGGATCGGAAATGACGGTGGCTCGCGCGCCGGAGAATTGCGGCTGCAACTGTCGCATCCGTGATGAGAAAGTCGACGTGTCTCCCACGATCGCGACGGCCGGGCTGCTCAACCAGTCGAGCGAAGTCGCCGACGGCTTCGACGGATCAACATCAAACTGCTTCAGCAGGTCGGGCATCGACTGCATCTGCGCGAGCGTCGCGACGTTGGCTGCCGAGGCCGCCGTCGGCGCGCCTCCGGCGACCGATCGCAGCGGCAGACCGAGCCGCGGTTCGAACAAGTACACCTGATCGTTCAGCAGTACACCCACGACCAGCGGCCCGCCGGCCGTATCGGCCGACTTGTCCGACGGCGGCGTCAGCACCACCGCGTCGATTTTCAGTTGCCGCAGGATGCTGACGAGAATCCAGGCCCGATCCTCCGCAGTCCCCGAACCAAACGTGAAGCATTCGTACGGCGTCAGCGGCAGGTCTTCATAGTGCTTCAACACAAGATCGACGTTGCAAACGACATGGTCGAACACGTTGACCACGCGCCCCAGGTCGTTGTCTGCCGACCCCACCGCAAATTCCGAGACCTTGCGGAACAGCACGGCATCCCGCAACCGCTCGCCGTCCTGAATCGAGTAGCGTTCCGCTTTCAGTTGTTCGAGTTGTTCCGGCGAGAACGATTTTGCCACCGATCCGTCGAGCGCCGGGAAGGCGACAGGCGCGAGGTCGCTTCCATCCATGCGATTCGACACACGCTGGCCGCAGTCGCGCTGCCACTGGTTCAGCAGCCGCACGCCATCGGACACCTGCGCCGAAACTCCCAGCTTGTTCAGTTGAAAAATGTCGAGCACGCTCTGGAGGAAGTCGGTGCATTTCTGCTCGCTCGCTTCGGCCGTCGTGGACTTGGTTGGGCCGCCGCTGGTGCCGGACGATGAACCACCGGGGCAGCCGACGGACAGCACACCGATGATTCCGACAAGGAGAACGCCTGCTCCCACGATCAGAATCCGCAGGGGAAAACTTCGGGATCGTCGCTCCGATGGGGCATTGGAACTTGAGAACAACGCGGACTCCTTGATGTGAATGGAACAGGTGAGACGCCTGTTCTATGAGATGGCTTGGCGGATTCGCAACAATTGTTGGATGAGTGAAGATAGTTCGGTCAGCGGCAGTTGATTGGGACCGTCGCTGAGAGCCTGATCGGGGTTGGGATGCGTTTCGAAAAAGACGCCGTCGCAACCGGCGGCCACGGCGGCGCGGGCCAGCGTGGCGATCATGTGCCGCCGTCCGCCGGTCGTCCTGCCACCGGGCGTCTGCACGCTGTGCGTGGCATCGAAGATGACCGGCGTGCCGAACGACTGCATGGTCGGGATGGCGGTCATGTCGTTGATCAACCGGCCGTAGCCGAACGTGGTGCCGCGCTCGGTCAGCAGCACTCGCGGGTTGCCGGCTTCTTCGCATTTATGCACGGCGTGGACGATGTCTTCGGGCGCGGTGAACTGCGGTTTCTTCACGTTGACGACTCCGCCGGATTTCGCCGTGGCCGTCGCGATCGCGTGGACGAGGTCGGTCTGACGGGCCAGAAATGCGGGAACTTGCAGCACGTCGCACACGCTGGCGGCAGGTTCCGCCTGCGACGGTTCGTGGACATCGGTCAGGACCGGCAACCCGGTCGCTTGCTTCACGCGGGCGAGAATCGCGAGGCCGGCGTCCAGCCCCGGGCCGCGATAGCTGTGAAAACTCGTGCGGTTGGCCTTGTCGAAACTCGACTTGAACACAATCGGCACGCCGAGCTGTTCCCGCACCTCCGCCAACCGCTTGCCCACTTCGAGCACGAGCGATTCCGACTCGATCACGCACGGCCCACAGATGAATAGCAGCGGCTGACCGGAGCCGCAGCGGTAGGAGCCGATCGGAACAGGGTTGGTGGGCATGACGAAATCTAAAATCCAAAGTTCTCCGGCACAATGATCTCCTGCGCGGCGGGAAGCACACGGAACTCGGCGGGCGTCGTGCCACCCGGGTCGCCGTCGAGTTCGATGGGAACCGGGATGTCGCACTCACGCGAACTCGCGATGCCGTCGCCACCTGAACGTCGGGCAAACGCTCGTGGCGGCGGAGGCCTACGTTAATCAAATATCGCACGGTGTGAAATGTCGAACCGCGGTCGAACAGCCTCACGTCCAAACGTCCATCGTCGCCGGTGGCCGAGGCGGCGAAGGGCAGTCGCAAGGCGTAAGCCGGCAGGTTGAACAGCATGACCATGCGCGTGGTTCGCGGTTGAGGTTCGTCGTCGAGCCACACCCGCAGTTCCGGGTAGGTGTACTTACGCCACGATTCGAGGATCGGTTGGACGTAACTCAGTCGATTGATGTTGCCGCGACGTTGCGCGTGGAACCGGCAGATCACGTCGGCGTCGATCCCCGTGCTGGCAACGACGGCGAACCGTGAGTTGCCGGACTGACCAAGTTCAAACGTGCGCGTCCGGCCAGCGGCGATCATGCGGGCGACATCGCGACCCGATCGCGGCACGCCGAGATGCCTCGCCAACAGGTTCTCGGTTCCCATCGGCAGAATTGCCAGCCGGAATCCGGGAAAACGGTTGATCACGTCCGCGACTGTTCCGTCTCCGCCCGCCGCGACCACGCATGCGAGTTCGTCCCGCCGTCCCGGTTTTGCCAGCCAGCGAGTCAGCCGTTCACGATCGGAGAAGACTCGCGGCGGAAACCCCAACCGCCGCAACTCGCGCACGCATTCGAGAAGTTGAACGCGCCGCCAGCCGGTCCCGGCGGTTGGATTCCTCTGGATGGCGACCCATGTTGCCGGACGCACACGGTGCTCCGTCCCGGTCGCATGCAACGGCGCTTCAGCCATGCGGCGTGTCTCCCGCCGATTCGGAAGCCGCCCCGCGGCCGAGCAGCAGCAGAGCGTACTCGCCAACGTCCAGCTTGGCGTGCATCGCGGGCAATCCCGGCGCGATCCCGAGTTGCGTCAGATAGTGCTCCGCCCGCTCGTACGAGCAAAACCGGCTGAGCTGCCGCTGAAACGATTGGTACTCGGGATCGGCCAGCGCATGTGCGACGCTTTCAAACCGGCGAACCATGTGGACCGAATTGTGCTTGAGCAGCAGGTGGCGGCAGCGATCAGCAACCGGATCAAATCCGGATTCGACAGCCGCGGCGGCGGCGAGCAGCAGGAACTTGTCCCGCTGCGACAACTGCCGCTTCGACTGCGCCACTCCGGCCAGTTTGATGAACGCCAGCATGGCAGCGGAGTGGTCGAGCATGGTGGAAGTGATGCGTGCTGAGTCATGAGTGCTGAGTGATCCCTGCGACGTGACCTCGCGCTGATGACATTTCGATCTCGTCTACTCAGCACTCAGCACTCGTTACTCATCACTCAGTATGGAACCCGCAACCCATCGTAAGCCAGTTCCACGCCGGCGGGCAACCGGGCGTTGGTGGCGTCGTGGTCGAGATGATGCGAGATGTGCGTGAGGTACGTTTGACGCGGATTCACCCGCTCGACGACTTCCAGCGCCTGCCCGACGCCGAAGTGAGTCGGATGCGGCTTCTCTCGGAGGGCGTCGAGCACGAGCACGTCGAGGTTGTCGAGCAGCGGCCAGGATTCGTCAGGGATGAAACTCACGTCGGTGCAAAACGCCACGTCGTTGATGCGATAGCCCAACACGGGCAGTTTGCCATGCCAGAGCCGGATCGGACGCACGAGTGTGCCCAGGACTTCAAACGGCTCCAACCCGATACGATGAAACACCAGTCGCGGCGTCGCGCCCGGATGGTCGTTCGGATACGGATCGACAAACGCATAGTGAAAGGTCCGCCGGATGTGTTCTTCGACGGACGGTTCGCAGTACAGTCCGACCGGTCGCTTGATGTAGTAGCCGAACAGCCGCAGATCATCCAAGCCGAACAAGTGGTCGGCGTGGCCGTGCGTGTACAGCACGGCTTGCACCACGTCGATCTTTTCGCGAAGCAGCTGTATTCGCATCTCGGGAGACGTGTCAATCAGCGCCGTGCCGCCGGGCGACAGAATGGCGACTCCCGTGCGGGTGCGATTGTTCCGCGGATTGGGCGAACAGCAAACGTCGCAATGACAGCCGATCATCGGCACACCGTGGCTGGTGCCGGTGCCCAGCAGAACGATCTCGCGACGTTGAGTTTCGGCTTCTGCGAACATGAAACCAGCGTAGGCGATCGAGCCACGCAGGCCAAGTCTACGTTGCGACGCGGGATTGAAGGGTCCGGCCGGGTTGACGAGGAGTGCGGCGGTCGCCATCGTGATGCGTACGGCCACGCGTCCTTCGAGAGATCCTTCCGTGCAGTGCACAGTCCCCCGCGTCCGACGATCCCGGCGCCGGCGTATCGCCCATGCGCTCCTGCTCGCGGCCGGACTGCTGGCGTTCGCGGAACTGGCGTGTTACGTCGGGTTTCGCTTGGTGGTCGGTTGGACGTATCAGCCTCGAACTGCGATCGCAATGGTGCGTCAGGGCCGCGACGTGTTGGTGGACGAGCAAGATCCGGTCGTCGGCGAAAAGGGGGAGGTGCTGCATCCGTATCTCGGCTGGGTCCTCAATCCCAACGCTCATCCCGGAGTCACGACCAGCGATGGGCATTTCCCAGTCAACCGTCACGGACTGCTCGACACGGCCGAACCGACTCAGCGCCGAAGCGACGATCGGGTGATCGTTGGCATCGTCGGCGGATCTGTGGCCTGGTTCGTGTCGGCGGACGCCGGACGCGAATTGATCGCCGAATTGCAACAGTTGCCGCGATTTCGCGGACGCGAGATCGTGCTCGTCCGGCTCGCCCTCAGCGGCTACAAGCAACCGCAACAGTTGCTGCTCGTCACCTACCTGCTGTCGCTCGGCGCCCAATTCGACATTGTTGTGAACATTGACGGGTACAACGAAGTGACGTTGTATCCCGAGGAGAACGCCCGGTTCGGCATGTCGCCGACGTTTCCGCGAGCCTGGCAGGCTCGGCTCGAAGATCGACCCGACCCGCGAGTTGCCTCGGCCCGCGATCGATTTCAAGCCGTGAAGGTGCGCCGCCGCGCCTGGGCCAGGTGGTGTAATCGCCTGCCGGCCCAGGGGAGCTACATGGTCAACCTGGTCTGGAAGAGTCTGGACAATCGGTACGCGGCGTCGATGCGGGAGGACTTGAAATCCGTCGTGCAACAGCCGCTTCGCGATCCGAGTTATGAGGTCACTGGACCGCCGCAGTCGTTCGCCAGCAGAAATGAAATGTACGCCGCGCTCGTGGACTATTGGCAGCGCTGTTCGATCCAGCTCGATCGTTTGTGCCGGCTGCACGACATCGAGTACCACCACGTCCTGCCTCCCAACCAGTACCTCGAAGGTTCCAAGCCGATCGGCGCTGCAGAGCATGAGGTGGCGATCTGGGACGGAGCCTACGCCGAACACGCGCAGAAGGCCTACCCGCTCCTCGTGCAGCGCGGATCGGAACTCGTTCGCCAGCACGTTCGATTTCACGACCTGTCGATGCTGTTTGCCGCTCGGCCGGAGCCGATCTATGTGGACAACTGCTGCCACTACAATCACGCTGGAAACGTGCTCGTCGCCCGCGCGATTGCGGCGGCTGTTGGAAGGTCTGCCCCGGACACCAGTCCGCCGCCCTGACCGGATGACCGCAGTGACGCCGGGCCGCCGCATCGTCCGCCGGCGACGATTGGGGGCAACCTTGCCAGCCTGATCTCGCTTGAGCAAGATACGTTTCGCTGTCGTCTTCGCTGTCGATCAAATTCCAACATGGAGCCCGCTCATGTGTCCGATCGTTCGCTGCGTTCGCATTGCCTTGCCGACATCCGCCGTCTTCGGCCTGATGCTGTGTCTCGCGGCCGGTCTTCCGTCTGCCGCGGCGGATGATTCCAAGTCCGCGTCCGGCGCCGATGGTGTCCTGCCGATCAGCGAGCAGGGCCAGCCGCTCAATCTCGATTTTGAAACCGGCGACCTGCGGGATTGGGTGGCCGACGGTGAAGCCTTTCGCGGTCAGCCGATCAAAGGCGACACCGTTCAGGCGCGGCGAGCTGACATGCGGAGCGAGCACGCGGGGTCGTTCTGGATCGGCAGCTACGAGATCAGCGGCGACAAACCGCAAGGAACGCTGACGTCGGCCTCGTTCAAGGTGACGCATCCGTGGGCGAGCTTCCTCGTCGCCGGAGGGCCAACCGAAAAGATGTGCGTTCAAATCGTGCGCAAGGACTCGAACAAGATCATCCACCAGTCGTCCGGCCACGAGACGGAGAACCTCGAACGAGTCGCGATCGATCTGCGCGAGCATCAGGGTGCCGAAATCTTCATCCGTCTGGTCGACAAACACAGCGGCGGCTGGGGCCACATCAATTTCGACGACTTTCGATTCCACTCGACCAAACCGAAAGCGGCCGAGAAACCGAAAGTGCTGACCGCCGCCGACATCTATCCGTTCGCGGGGCTGTCTCCCGACGAAGCGGCCAAGGCGATGACGGTGCCGGAAGGATTCAAAGTCACCGCGTTCGCCGGCGAACCGGACGTCATGCAGCCGATCGCCATGACCATTGACGACCGCGGGCGCCTGTGGGTCGCCGAAGCGTACTCGTACCCGGTTCGGCAACCGGACGACAAAGCCCGCGACCGCATCCTGATCTTCGAGGACGTGGACAATGACGGCAAGTTCGACAAACGCACGGTGTTCGCGGACAAGCTGAACCTCGTGAGCGGCATCGAAGTCGGCTTCGGCGGCGTGTGGGTGGGGGCGGCTCCGCAGTTTCTGTTCATCCCCGATCGCGACGGCGACGACAAACCGGACGGCCCGCCGCAAGTGCTCCTCGATGGCTGGGGCTATCAGGACACGCACGAAACGCTGAACTCGTTCATCTGGGGACCGGACGGCTGGTTGTACGGTTGTCACGGCGTGTTCACGCACAGCCGCGTCGGCAAACCGGGGACGCCGAACGCAGAGCGCATTCCGCTCAACGCCGGCATCTGGCGTTACCATCCGACGCGGCACCAGTTCGATGTGTTCGCGCACGGCACGAGCAATCCGTGGGGCGTCGATTTCAATGACCACGGCCAGTGCTTCCTCACCTGCTGCGTGATCCCGCACCTGTTCCACATGATTCAGGGAGCCCGCTACCACCGGCAGGGAGGCGAACATTTCAACCCGTTCACCTACGACGACATCAAGACGATCGCTCAGCATCGGCACTGGGTGGGGAATCAGTGGAACGATGCCGATCGCGCCCGCTCCGACGACAACGGCGGTGGCCACGCGCACGCCGGAGCCATGATCTACCTCGGCGGCGCCTGGCCGGAGAAATACCGCAATCAACTCTTCATGAACAACATCCACGGCGCACGTCTCAATCAGGATGTCCTGACGCCGGCCGGTTCGGGCTACATCGGGAACGGCGCTCCCGACTTCATCAAAACCAATGACCGTTGGTCCCAGATTCTCTACCTGCGCTACGGCCCCGACGGCCAGGTGTACCTGATCGACTGGTACGACCAGAACCAGTGCCACCACAACAACTCCGCAGGCCACGACCGCTCGAACGGGCGGATATTCAAGGTGAGCTATGAAAATCCAACTTCAAGGCGAGCGGGGGGCGTCAGCCCCCCGAGTATTCGTAGCGTAGCCAGTTCCACGAACTCGGGGGCCTCACGGCCCCCGCTCGCCAACGCTCCCGACCGCGACCTCATCAACATGCAACTCCACGCGAACGACTGGTACGTCCGCACCGCGCGGCGGCTGTTGCAGGAGCGGGCCGCCGCCGGCAAGCTCGACGAGAAGACTCGTCCCGCGCTGGCCACGCTCGCGTTTAAGCACGACGACGTCACGCGCCGCCTCCGCGCCCTGTGGGCACTTCACGTCACCGGCGGCCTCACCGCCGAGCACGTTCAGTCCGGCCTCCACGACGACAGCCCGCTCGTGCGCGGTTGGACGATCCAACTCGCGATGGAATCCGGCAAGCCAACAGATGCGCTGCTCGCCGCGCTCAGCGATCTGGCACGCGGTGACGAATCACCGGTGGTGCGACTCTACGTCACATCCGCCGTGCAACGCCTGCCGCTCGAACAGCGGTGGGACATCCTGACCGGCCTGCTCGCGCAAGCGAACGACGCCGCCGACCGCAACCTGCCGCTGATGTACTGGTACGCCGCCGAACCACTCGCCGCCGTTGATCCCGTTCGAGCCCTGAAACTCGCTGCCGAGGGGAACATTCCGCTGGTGCTCGAATTCATGGTCCGACGCATCGGCTCGCTCGGCACGCCGGAGAGTCTGGACGTGCTCGTGCGCGAAGTCGGCTCGACCACCGATGACGACACGCGGATCGCGATCCTGCGCGGCATCCGCGCCGGCTTGAAGGGCCGACGACAGGTGCCGATGCCGGAAAGTTGGACAGCGGTCGCGCCGAAACTCGCCTCCAGCCCCGATGCCGAAACGCGCACCCTGGCCTCGTCGCTGGCGGTCACGTTCGGCGACCCCGCTGCGTTCACGCGGCTTCGCGAACAACTGGCCGACAGCAAGACGCCGCTCGATCAGCGCCGCGATTACCTCGCCACCTTGCTGGCCGCGAAGGATTCGAAGCTCGTCCCGGTGCTTCACGGTTTGCTGAAGGAAGCGGCTCTGCGCCCGGAAGCCCTCCGCGGACTCGCCGCCTTCGATGACGCAAAGACTCCCGCGCTGATCCTGTCCGCGTACGGATCGCTCTCCCCCGCCGAAAAACAAGACGCGCTGGGGACGCTTAGCTCGCGAGCCAACTTCGCGCGCGCATTGCTGGCGGCGGTGCGCGCGAACGGGGCGACAACTGGCTCGGCCCCCTCACCTCCAACCCCTCTCCCCCGGAGGGGAGAGGGGAGTGTGATCCCGGCCACTGACCTGTCGGCCGACCTGATCCGGCAGCTTCGCAACCTGCGCGACGACGAAATCAACAAGCGGATCAACGACGTGTGGGGCGTGGCGCGGGAGACGGCGGAGGACAAGGTCAAGCTGATCGCCCACTTCAAGCAGCTTGTCGAATCGAAGCCCGCGACCGAAGCCGACCTGCCGCTCGGCCGGGCGATCTTTTCCAAGACGTGCGAGAAGTGTCACGTGCTGTTCGGCGTCGGCGGGAAGATCGGCCCCGAACTGACCGGCTCGAACCGGGCGAACCTCGATTACCTGCTGTCCAACATCGTGGACCCGAGCGCGGTCATGGCGCGCGAGTACATCCCCAGCGTGGTCGTCACCACGGAAGGCCGCGTGCTGACGGGCCTCGTGCGCGAACAGACCGCGAACTCGGTGACGATCGTCACCGCCACCGAAACCGTCGTTGTGCCCAAAGGGGAAATCGAGGAGATGAAACGCTCGGACAAATCCATGATGCCCGACGATCAGCTCAAGCAATTCCAGGACGACGAAGTGCGAGCGCTGATCGCGTACCTGGCGTCACCGCGCCAGACCCCGATGCTGGCCACCGCCGACAACGCCGCGTCGCTGTTCAACGGCCGCGACCTCACCGGCTGGGAGGGCCATCCCGATTTGTGGTCGGTCGAAAACGGCGAGCTTGTCGGCAAGAGTCCCGGTCTCTCGCGGAACGAGTTCCTCGTCAATCACCTCGTCTGCGGCGATTTTCGATTGAGCGTGCAGGTGAAACTCACGCCCAACGCGGGGAACAGCGGCATCCAGTTCCGCAGCGAAGCCCTCGCCGGCGGCGAAGTGAAAGGCTACCAGGCCGACATCGGCGTCGGCTGGTGGGGCAAGCTGTACGAAGAACACGGCCGGGCCTTGCTCTGGAACAAATCGGGCGAAGCCCACGTCAAGCCGGACGACTGGAACGACTACCGCATCGAAGCCATCGGCAGCAAAATTCGCACGTGGATCAACGGCCACCCGTGCGTGGACCTCGACGACCCCGACGGCTCGAAACGTGGCATCCTCGCCCTCCAACTCCACTCCGGCGGTACGTTCGAGGTGCGGTATCGGGACTTCAAATTGCAAGTGAATTCGAGATGACGGCGCGAAGTGAATGACAAACTGTGCGCGGATGCAAACGCTGGCATGATTGAAGCAACGGCATATCGTTCTCGACGCACGACCCACTAACGACGATCCTCATTCTTGGTCTTTGTCTTTCCATTCTTCTTGTAACAAGTCATACCATTTTTCCATTTCGACTTGCTCTTGCGCCGCCGCCTTTGGGTCTTCGATGTCAAGGATAATCTGATTGGATTTCTCGATGGGACGGACCGTCAAGCGGACCATTTTGCTCTTGATTTGTCCTTTTCCGCCGTCGAGGCGCCACGTCGCTTGCAAAACGTACGTCCCTGCACGCTTTGGGCGAAATCGAAACTCATATCCTTTGTATCCGTCGCGCTTAAAATCAAACGCCAGCACGCCAGAGCCGACGAATCCATCAGGTAAGCCGTCGAGGACAGTAAGATCGACCCCATGATAATCATCTAAGTCCACCATCTGCTTCAGGCCACTGTGGTAGAAACCGATACGGTCCATGTTATGTGACAGTGATCGGAGGCTGACGGCTGCCGCAACCGGGACGAATTCCCTGAGAATCACCTGTTCGCCGATTTGGACATCGTGTTTGTTGAGCCGGAGGCTAAGCGATTGTTGTTGGACCTCATCCCCGGAAAATGCCTCGCACAGCAGGCACAAATCTAGGAACGAAACGACGACCAACTGGAGCAGGGTTCTTGGCATAATGTGATCCCTAGTGTTCGACATGATTCACCACCCATTATCCATCAGCACTTGATCGACCCTTGGTTGCCAGTGCTGCTCCCAGTCCGCCTGCAAACTCGCGTCGGTTCCGTGCAGACTTGATGAGTCATACTCTTCCTGCATCGCGTCATCGATGTCCACCCGCTTTTGTTTTATGACCAAGTATTGATCGCCTGCGTTACGCTTTGCGACGGGTGGCTGGGGTCGAACGAAGTGAGCCCCCAGCCGAGTCGCGTGTGACACTCCGTGCAAAACCTGTGGGCTCGCTGCGCTCGACCACAGGCACCCAGCGCTTCGCTCTGCCGTCAACCAGCCCCGCACGCACGCTTTTGCCCGAAGTCTCCTTGCAGCAATCCAGCAAATGACAAGTCCTCATCGAGGTCCGGCCAGTGCAGGCCGAAGGGTGAGATTTCGATGTGGTTGAGTTGCTGGGGCGTTCCGTGAGCGAGTCGCGGGTTGTCGGCGACCGCGAAGCGAATTTCAACCCCGCTTTCCATGACCACGACAATTTGGCCGTTCTGGAAGTCAGCAGTTTTGACCTGGTCAACCAAGGTGCTCATGCCACTTCTCCGGCCCGGATGGTGCGTTGCACGCACTCTACGGATTGGTTGAGAACTCGCCCGCGAGTTGCTTGTCCTTCAGGTTCCACACGCGGATCGTCCCCGTGAAGTCGCCAGCGAAGAGGCGTTGGGCGTCGTGGCTGAAGGCGATGCGAGAGGGGACGTCGGCGAAGCCGTCGAGCTTGGCGGTCTGGTTGCCGTTGGCTTGCCACAGCCGGGCGGAGTTGTCGCGGCCGACGGTGGCGAGTTGGCCGTCGCGAGCGTAGGCCACGGCGAGGACTCCGGCCGGCTTGCCGCGCGTGGCGGGAGCGCGCACGGGCGTGCCGCCGGCGGTGGCGTTGAGCGTGCGCGTCGGGAAACCGTCCTCGGCGTACCACAAAATCACGCGGCCGTCTTCGCTCGACGTGGCCAGCATCTGCCCGTCGGATCGCCAACTCATGTCGGTGATCTGTTCGCGGTGGTCGCCAAGCGTGAACACGATGCCGCCGGTTTCCGCCTCCCACACGTAGACGCCGCCGTTGCGGTCGCCGGTGGCCAGCAGCGTCCCGTCCGGGCTGAATTCCATCGACGTCACCCAATCCGTGTGCTTTTTGATCCGGTGCTTGAGCTCGCCGGTCGCGGTGTCGTAAATTTTGATGATCTTGCTCGGCCCGCCGAGCGCCACCAGCTTGTGGTTCGCGCTGAGATCGGCCGCCAGCACGATGTCGGTTTCGTCGCCGATGTCGGTGATGCGCTGACCAGTCGTCACGTCGAACAGCACGACCCGCCCGTTGGCCGCACCATGTCCGCCCGCCGCGAGCAGAATCTTTCCGTTGCGGCTGAACTTGAGCACGTGCGGAATTCGTTCCGGGAACGGCAGCACGCCGATTTGTTCCAGCGAGTCGGTGTTGTACAGCAGGATGCGTTCGTGTCCCGCAACCGCGAGCAGCGGAGCCCACGGGCTGGCGGCCAGCGCGGTGACGGGGTGCGGCCGCGAAGTTTTCGGCAGCGTCACTTCGGGGAGCCTCCCGGCCGGCATCGGCGGCGGACCTTCGGGCTTGCCGGACGTGACCGCAGCCACGTCGATGTCGATCTTCCGGCTCGCCGACTTCGCCGCCCCGGCCGATGTCTCGGGCGCACCCAGTTCAATCCACTTCTTGATCACCGCGAGATCGGCCTCCGGAATCTTCGGCTGCTTGGGGGGCATGTGCGGTTCTTCGAGGTGCGCGACCACGCGGTAGAGCAGGCTTTGGTCGGGATTGCCCGGCTGGATCGATTCGCCGCTCGAGCCGCCGGCCATCAGCGTTTGATACGTCGTCACGTTCAGGTCGGACGTGGCCTTGTCCGGGTTGTGGCAGTTGATGCAGTGCTTGCGCAGGATCGGCGAGACGTGATCCTTGTAGGTGACGGCGGCGCTGGCCTTCGGGTCAGCGGGCTTGGCCGCGTCTTGAGCGAGAACCTGTGACGTATTCGCCGTGGCAAAGAGTGCCGCCAGAATGGATGTGGTTTTGATTTGGTTACGCATTGCGAATTGTCCTCAGAATTGCCGTCCAGAGACGTCCGCCCCTCACCCCCGGCCCCTCTCCCCCTTCGGGGGCGAGGGGAGTATCAGATTCCCCCTTCCAACACTTCACCGGCCACCCGCCACCCTCGACGATTCACCCTCCACCTTTCAGTGGTTGAACGCGAACTCGGTCGAGTTGAACAGGCCCCACAGGATGTCGGCATAAACCAAGAGCGACGCGTTGCCTTCGTAGCGTTGGCGGATCGACGCGAGCTGGCGTTCCAGTTGCTTGATCTGGTTGTCCAGCCCGGTCAGCGCGGCGGCTTCCTGGCCGTCGTCCTGCATTTTTTCGTAATCGGCCTTCAGCTTTTTCAGTTGGTCCTCGCCGCGGCGGTAGTTCTGATCGACCTGAGCCTGCAAGCCGGCCAGATGTGCCACGCGATCCGGGTCGTTGATATCCTCGTTCACGATCGCCACGAGTTTCTCCAGTTCGTCGGCGGTCGGTTTGCGGCTGAGGGCTCGCACGTAGAGTTCTTCAATGATCTCCGCGGGCGATTTCTTCGCGGCCAGCATCGTCGAGATGAGGCGGCTCTGCGCGGTCTTTTGCGTGATCGTGTCGCCGTTGACGAGGTGCAGAGCCTGCGAAAGATTGGCTTCGCGATTGACTTCGCACGAGCACGCGGATTCGCGCGGGGCGCGGCCGAACGTCGTCAGGAAGTAGGTGGACAGGTTGCCGGAATAAATCTGCGTGGCCCGCGTTCCCGGCGGCGAGCCGGGGAAGCGGTCTTCGGTGCCGGTCACCTTGCTGATCGTGTCGAGCAGCACCTCGGCGCGCAGGCGGCGGACGTAGCTGTGCGAGAAGTACGCTTCATCCAGTTCGTTCGTCGGGTTGCTGGCTGCCGAGAGTTGGTACGTGCGCGAGTTGCAGATGTCCCGGATCAGCTTCTTCTTGTCGAACCCGTATCCCGCCAGCTTCATTCCGAGTTCTTCCAGCAGTTCCTTGTTGCTGGGGGGATTGCTGATGCGGACGTCGTCCACCGGTTCGACAATCCCGCGGCCGAAGAAATGCGACCAGATCACGTTCGCCATCGTCTGGCCGAACGCGGCGTTGCCGGGCGACGTGAGCCACGCGGCCAGCGCCTGACGCGGGTCCTTGCCCTCCACGTCGGGCGCGTCGCCGCCGAGAAACTTCGGCTTCATCTTCCGGCCGTCCACCGGATGATCGACCGTGTTGACTTCGTTCCGGTTGTAGACCACCACCTCGCGACCTTCCACGCCCCGTTTCATGTTCACGCCCGCGAAGAAACTGGCGAAGCCGTAGTAATCGTCCAGCGTCCAGCGATCGAACGGGTGGTTGTGGCACTGCGAGCACTGGATGCGCGTGCCGAGGAACACCTGCGCGAAGTCCTCGGCCGTCTTCTGAGGCGTCAGCCGTTCGGTGGACGTGTACAAATTGGACGGCGGCGACTTGAGATTGCTGCCGCTCCCCGCGACCAGTTCCGCGACGAATTCGTTCAGCGGCCGGTTCGACGCCATCTGATCGTGAACCCACGCCGCGTACGACCACATCGCCTTGGCATCGCGACCGTACTGCGGCTGGTTGTTCGCCGAGCGAATGCGGAGCATCTCGCCCCATTTCATCGACCAGATGTCCACGAACTCGTCGCGGTCGAGCAGCGTGTCGATCAGCTTCGCCCGCTTCTGCGAGTCTTTGTCGGCGACGAATGCGTCGTATTCCTCGCGCGACGGCGGCAGGCCGATCAGGTCGAGATACGCCCGGCGGAGAAACACTTCGTCGCTGCACAACTCGGACGGAGCCAGGTGCAGTTTCTTCAGCTTGTCGAACACCAGCGCGTCGATGTCGTTGTGCTCCGGCGTCGTCGGCCAGGTGAATTTGTCGTCGGTCGGCAGCACGAGCACTTCGCTTCCCACCGTGAACTTGCTGAACCGGGCGAACACGAACGCGCCGCCGCGATTGTTTCCCTTGACCACGCCGTCCTTGTCGATCGACGTGACAGCGTCGTTGTTCGTCAGGTAGAGAGCCAAGCGCGTCACGTCGCGGACCGAACCGTCCGAATACTTCGCCAGCACGACCGTGCGCTGCGAGTTGCCTCCACCGGCGAACACGATCTTCGACGGCAGCAGTTCCAGTCCCACCGGCACCGCCGTCTCGCCGGTGTCATCCGGCGCTCCGGCCTGAATCCATCGCAGCATGGTCTGGTAGTCATCGTGTTCCGGGCCGAACAGCTTGCCGCCCGTGTGTTGGACCAAGCCGGAAGTTTTTTCCAGAATCAGACTTTTCTCCGGCACGGCGAGGTTGATGCGCCGGCCGATGAGTGCTCGCGTGAGCCGATAGTAATCCCCCGCCGGGTCGTACCCGAACAGCGAGAGCATGAAGCCGTCCTTCCCGCGCGCCGCCCCGTGGCAGCTTCCGTTGTTGCAGCCGTGCTTCATGAACACGGGCATCACGTCCAGCCGAAAACTGACCGGATGCGACTGCGTGACCTCTTTCACCACGACCGGCACCTCGGCCGTTTGCTTGCCGAATTCGACGACCAGCCGCGTTTGTCCGTCCACCTTCGGCGCGACCGTTTGTCCGCTGATCGTCCCCAACTTCGGATCGGCCAGCCGCAGCCTGGCCTGTCCGGTCAGGTCGCGCGTGATTCCCTGAGCGTCCACCGCCTGGATGACCACACTCTGCCGGTCCGCCTGCCCGCGGAGTACAATCTCCAACGGGAAGATGCGGAGTTCGGCTTTCGATTCTGCGAATCCCGCAGCGGTTGTCAGCAGGGACAGAACGAACGTTGGTAGTGAAACGAGTTGCCGGCATTTCATGACAAAAGCCTCTTCGAAATCTGACCAGCTCGACTTGGAACACGGAACGGCGGCGCAATCACTTCAGTCTCCGTCGCCAGACCCTTTCGGAACGGGAACCGTGCAAGACAGCATGCACTTCAACGCGATCCCCTTCCCACTTGAAGTAAATGACATACGGAAACCGCTTGGCAATCGCACGACGAAAGTGTCGGCGAACAACTTCAAACATCTCGGGGAACTCACGGATGGATTCAAAAAGCCTTGTCACATCTCGCAGAAAATCAGCGGACAAGCCGGGTTCCTGCGAATCATACCAGTCACAAGCCTCAGCAAGGTCTGCTTCGGCCGCTGGGAGGACGACAAGGTGCTCAGCCATTTCGATCGAGCAACCGTTGCTTAACGACTTCCCAGGATTCGCCCGGTTGCGGATTCTGCAGATGCTCCTTCTCTCTCCGCTCCAACTCTTCCAAGTGCCATTCGGGAACCGGAACTTGACTCGGATTCTCTGCGATACTGTCCCACAGCTCGCCGATCAATTTCAATTTCTCGGCGACGCTTAACTCGAAAAGTTCAGGGTAGGCTGTGTTCATGTATTCACCTCCATCATTTCGTACTCGCACGCACACCGCGTTCGGAGTCGATCCGCAGCGTGCCGTAACCGCTGAGTTGGCGCACGGACTGGCCGTCTTCGATGACGGTCAGGTCGAGCGTGATTCCCTGGTAGCCGCCGACGAGGCATTCCTCGGTGGCTCGCAGCGTGAACGTGATCTCCTTGTCTTCGGCCGTGATTTCGCGAACCGGTTCGACCAGTTCGACGCCGCGCGGCAGACGGGCGAGCGTGGCCCGTGCCTTTCCGTCGAACGGTTTCAGGTGGTTCAGTTTGACCACGAGTTGCGAGGTCTTGCCGCGTTCGATCGAGGTCCGCGGGAAACGGGCGTCGATGTGCGGTTCGGCCACGAGCAGCTTGAACGGTTGAGCCGCGACGTAGGTGCGGTTCGCGTTGTCGTAGTAGCCCGGCCGCTCGCCGCCCGAGACGGCGGTGAGCGTGACCTGGTACGAACTGGCCGTCGCATTCCGCGCCGCACCGATCAGATATTCGCCGTCGTTCAGGCCCGATCGAATGAGCGTCGGCGTGGCCGCGCTGACGCCGTTTGGCCGCCACTCCATCGACACCGTCACCGGCCCGTCGAATCCCTCGGCGCGGCGGATCGAGAACTTGATCGGCATCTCGCCGTTCTGCACCAGCGCCGACTTGGGCGCATCGACTTCGATCGTGAACGGCGCGGGTTCGGTCACCACGAGCGCCAGCTTGTCGATCACCTGATGCAGATAAAAATCGTTGTTGCCATACTGGTTGGCGGGGATCACCTGCCGGTAGCCGCTGGCGAGCGCCGGCTTGTCGCCCTCACCGACCGGTTGCACACGAAGGTCGATCATCGCCGCTTGCGGCTTCACGCCGGCGGCTGCTTCAAACACGACGGGGACGCGGACCATGCCCGGCGTCAGATGCGGAGCGGTCATCGTCACACCTTCGGGCAGGCCGACCGCGACCAGTTCAAGTTCGCCATTGAACGGGCGGTTGCTGTTGAAGATCGCGACCTGCGTGTTGTATCGGTTGCCCGCGGGGACCGCGATCGCCTGCCGCACCTGCGGTGTGAACTGGCTCTCGGGTTCGGGTGGGATGTAGGTGTACGCCGCATCGACATCGGGCGTGACTTCCACGCGGTAGACGAAGTCGGGTCCGCCGCCGAGACGATCGTCCTCGACACCGATCACAATTTCGCCGTCCTCGGTCGCGGTGAATTCGAGCACGGGGTCGAGCGTCTCGCGGTTCAAGCCGCCGGCGGGCGGGTAACCGAGTTGATTCGGGCGCGAATCGGTGGCTCGCACCGGCGCGGCGTTTGATCGGCCGCCGATCCGCTTGATCCAGATCGTCGGATCGAGCGGCGAACCAAAGGCGTTGGCGAGGCAGTGAACCTTCAGCCGGTCACCCTTCTTCGCCGTGAACTTGAAGCAATCCACGTCCCCCGGTTTATCGATGATGCCGTTGAACGCGACCGGCCCTTCCGACGCCGTGACCGATGCGATCGCTTCGGGCGTGTCGTTCGGTTCGGCTTCGAGCACGTTCGGGAATGGCGACACGCGGAGCGTGTTCGGCGTCGGGGCGGAGAGTTTCGTGTCGGAGTCGATCACGGCGAACGGGAAGTTGAACGATGTTGTAGGATGGGCTCCCAGCCCGTCCGCAGTTGCAGCGCCGCTTGTGGACGGGGTAGGAGCCCATCCTACAGACGCGGGCAAACTCACCGACGTCGTCCACACGCCCTTCGGATCACCCAATACCTGCACGGCGAGGTCGGTGCCGGCCTGGCCGCCTGCGGGGTAAAGCTGAGTCGGACGCGAGAACGTGCCGACGTGGAGGCGGTACGTTTCGCCGATTGCGTTGTAAACGCTGTGCCGGACAGCGACGAAATACGTCCCGTCGCGTTTGGCCACGAGCGATACAATCGGGTCCTGCACGAACAGCGACGAATCGTCCGCTTCGGTGAGCAGCTTGCCGTCCGCGTTTTGAATGGCCACGTGCAGGTCGGGGATACCGCGGTCCACGCCGAGCCGCGTCGCCTCGATCTCGGCGGTGATTCGCTGTCCGGCTTTGACTTCGATCTGGTAGAAATCGACATCCGTCGGGTCGTTCATGCGGCCGAGGATCGTGCTGTTGAGCGGGACCGGCTTGGCGGCGTCGCGGCGATCATTTCGCTTCTGTGTTTGTTCGTCTTCTTCGATCGTCGGGAACGGCCCGACGCTGAAACGCTGGTAGTCGGAGACTCCGTGCGCCGTGCGGAGCCGCATGCCGTGCGAACCAAGCGGGCAGTCGTCCGCCAGCTTCAGCCGCACGCGGACTCGCGTCCCGGCTTCGACTCGCTCGCGTCGCCCGCTGATTTCGACATCGCCTTCCAACGCCTCGATCGATTCGACCGAGATGCCCGGCCCGTAGAACAGGACTTCGGCGGGCTTGTCGAGATAGCGGCCGGTGAAGTACGCCTCGACCGTCGTCCCCCGCTGTCCGCCCGGAGGCAGGATGCGATTGAGCCGCGGCAGACCGGCCTCGGCGGCGGAGACGGAAGCGAGAGCGATGACGAACGCTGTCGCGAGTGTGAGGGTACGAGGGTGAGAGGGTGTGAGGGTGGAGGTCATGGGATGGTCCACTTGTTGGCGTGGGTGATCATTTGGATGAGTTGGCCCAACACGGTGTCGTAGTCCTTGTAGATCTCGCGTGCGACTTTGGGGGCGACGTACTTGCATTCAACCGCGAACTGAATCCACGTTTGAGTTTCGGCGGCTTCCGCCTCTGCGTCGCCGAGTTTACTGATGAATGCGGCCTCGTATCGCCGTTTTCGCCACGCTTCCGCGAGGTTGGCACACACAGAGCGACACGAGCGCCGCATCTGATCGGTCAACGAATAGCGCTCTTCAGGTGGGAAACTCTTGGACAACTCAAACAACCGCATGGCCAGCCGAAACGCCAGTTGGTAGACCTCAAGGTCGCTGTGCCGACGGACCAGCGGGTGCCTTGGTGCGGTCATAAGTGCGAATCGGGTTGTGTGAGGGTGAGAGAGTTTCCGGGTTTGAGGGAGTTGAATATGTTCTCCCTCACACCCTCGCACTCTGGCACCCTCACACTCATCAATCAACCAATCAAATCCTTCACCACATCCCCGCCGTCGATGATCTCGATCGGGCGGGCACCGGGGGCCATCAATTCCTTGTCGGCGTTGATGCCGATTTGGTGGTAGACGGTCGTGAGCACGTCTTCCATGCGCACCGGGTTTTCTTCCGGCTCGCTGGCCGTGCTGTTGGACGAGCCGTAGACCAAGCCGCGCTGGAAACCGCCGCCGGCGAGAGCCACCGAGTAGACGCGCGGGTAGTGGTCGCGTCCGGCCGTGGCGTTGATCTTGGGTGTGCGCCCGAATTCGCTTGTCACGAGGACCAGCGTCGAGTCGAGCATGCCGCGGTCGTCGAGATCGCGCACGAGGCCCGCGAGGGCGGCGTCGAGGCCAGGCGCTTGGCGACGCATTGCATTCTCGATCCCCGCGTGATGATCCCACCCGCCGTAGCTGACGGTGACGAATCGCACGCCCGATTCCACGAGCCGTCGAGCGAGCAGGAACCGCATCGCGGCATCGGACTGGCCATACTTCTGCTTGGTCTCGGCCGTTTCCTGGTTGATGTCGAACGCCTCGCGAGCGGCCGGCGAACTGATCATCGCGTAGGCCCGCTGGTAAAACTCGTCCATCGCGCTCAAAGCTTCGGCCTTGGCAGCGATCGTGCGGAAGTGCGTGTCCACGACATCGCGGATGCGCTGCCGTTTGCCGAAGCGTTGGTCATCGACACCCGGCGGCAACATCAGGTCGCGGACCTGGTAGCCCTGCCGAGCCGGATCGCTGCCGATGCCGAACGGCCCGAACTGCGAACCGAGGTAGCCGGTCCCGCCGTACTCCGTGGCATTCGGGACGGCGACGTAGGGGGGCATGTTCTTGCGCGGGCCGAGTTCGTGAGACACCACCGCGCCGAGGCTGGGATGTTCGATGGCCGGACTCTTGCGGTATCCGGTGTACATTGTGTACGTCGCGCGACCGTGATCGGCTTCCTTCCCGGCGATCGACCGGATGACGGTCAGCTTGTCCGCGATCTTCGCGAGGCTGGCGAAATTCTCGTTGAAGACGACGCCCTTGATGTTCGTCTTTGCGACTGTGAACGGACCGCGGTATTCGAGCGGAGCTTCGGGCTTCGGGTCCCACGATTCCTGATGCGCCATGCCGCCGGGCAGAACGACCTGGATCACGTTTTTGGCGACACCTTCCTTGCTCTCGTAGAACTTCTGGTCGGCGCGAGCCGTCAGTTTGAAGTAGTCTCCCAGCGTGAGGCCGAGGGCGCCGACAACGCCCACGCGCAGGAAGTCGCGTCGGCCGGGCTTGGCGAAGGGGGCCGGGGCGGGATCGTCATTCCACGTGACGACATCTTTGGCGGGGGCGGGCATGGGGATCACCTTTCTGGATCGAAGCGTCCAAGTGCGGCCTTGCGAGCCGCGGTTGAGGTAGGTCCAAACGTTGTTGGTTTCGTTTGTCGTTCGCGTGAGCCAAACCTTGCCGGGGTGGGTTCATGACGCCGCGGGGCTGGCGTGGCGAGGTCGGTCAACACTGGCTGGCGGTTAGCTTAGCGGGTTGGGAAAGATGATGGCAAGATGCGGTCGCCAAATTCTCCGCCAGCGGCACAGCCTCCGCCATCGGATGGTTCGGCCTGGGTGACGAAACCCGAGTTTCGCCCACATTCTGCCGCCGGGTTTGCCGATGACTATTCCCAGTGAGTATTCGGTCAGTTTGGCCGGGCGGCATGAAGGTGAAGGCTGTCACCCGTTCGGCTCGGTACGAGGGTGCCAGAGTGACGGGGTGTGAGGGAGCCGCTGCTGGTCCTTCACTCCGACACGCTGTCACGCTCACACCCTGACACACGTCATTTCCAAGAACACGTCTCTAGTCACCAACCTCGCCAACCATATCGTCGGAGGTGCCAAACTTTTTGAGCGTAGGTTTGGGATCATCAAGGAGTGGCCCACAGGCGGCCGGCAACGGTCGCTGGATGACTTCCTCGAGAAGCACGCCGCCGGCATGGATTTCGTTCCTCGGCGAAGTGGTCAAGCCACCCGATCCTCACCTGTCTCGCAGACGACTCCACCGTCGTTATCGGCGAGCGACTTGAGACATCTCCGCGGCTGCCGCGACTTCGCGGCAGACCGCGGTTTGCGTTTCGTGTGTGCCGCTGGCTTTGCTACGTTTTTCGGTTGATGACCTGAGTCACTCCGGCGCTGGCAAAGCAAATGGCAAACTGAACAATAGCCGTCCGACAGTGGTACGCGATGGCAATTACTTTTCGACAGCGAGGTTAGGTAACTTCGCTCGCAAATCCTTGATTCCGGATTCGGTAACCGCTGTGCCGACGATGCGAAGCTCTCGCAACTGTTTCATTTGAACAAGAGACGGAATGCAGTCGTCGCCGATGCCATCCGCGCTGAGATTGACTTTCCGGAGTTTTGGAAGCTGGACGAGCGCTGAGAGGCCCTTTGCAGAGACTGCTGTCCCACCTACATCCAGCACTTCCAGTGAGTCGCATTTGATTAGCATTCGGAGTGTTTCATCTCCGATATCTGTGGCCCCAAGGTAAAGCTCCACGAGTGACTTGCAATTACCAAGTTCCGTTCCATGCTGATCATCTATGAACGTGCCGGCCAAGGAGAGTTTCTTTAGCGATCGTAGGTTCCCGAGATGTTTGAGTCCATCGCCGCGGAGGTGAGCGCACCCTGCAGAGAATACCTCTTGCAGATTGGTAATGCGGCCAATCGCCTCGAATGATCTATCGGTGATTTCCGTGGCGTTCAAAACCAGTGAAGTCAAATTCTTCATTCGTGGCAACTCTCGAACGGATTTGTCGGTGATCGCCGTCAACTCCAGTTCCAGACGGACATCCCTGTCAAGTTTGGCAAGCAACGGTATCGCGCGAAGCAGATCATCGTCCTTCCAGCCCTCGACGCCGCCCTCGTGGGGCGGCCCAGTCACAATCACCCTGCCTTTGACAGCACGATCACGTCTCGGATACACGCCGAGTTGTTTGAGTTGCTGGGATGGGTCATCCTCTGCCAATGCCACTTGCGGGGTTGACAGTTGTAAGACGCAAAGGACGATCCACGCACTTGTCTGTTTCATTACGAGTTTCGGCATTTGATTTCTCTCCCTCGGTGTGCAAAAACAACCCACGCATTCCCCGTTCTCAGGCGCACGCTTTTGGTTCAGGATTGCTTCGTTACCCGTAGGACATAGTATGTGTACGGCAGTAGCGGATCATCTGGAAGAGTTAAGTCCGTTTTCACACGCGCGGTTTTTATCCTAGCCGGGTCGGATACCCAGCCCCAATTAATCCAAACCCAATATCCGTCAATCCAAGTGCAGAAATCCTGGCCGCCGCTAAGGTCGATTTCCCTCGGATTGATCATTCCACACCCACCGTCTCCTACTCCATTCCTCGTCGGATGGTGCGTTTGCACTGCGATCAGCACGACCGTTCGCCCTTGTTTCTCAAGATGTTCCTTCATTGCCCGTGCGTAACCCTCGTCACCAAATGTGAAGGAGTCTTTCCCTGGGTCCCCTACATGCGGCATGAAGGCCAGATCAGTCTGCGAGTAAACTCTGGCGAGACCGATGCAGCCGTGACTGTATTTCTCCCAATCAAGCGCTGGGTTCTTACTCCCTGGTCTAATGAACCGGTCAAAGTAGTCCTTCGGCAAATACTCCTTGCGTGTCGAAGTAGTTTCGGTGGTCGTGGCTTGATCAGTCGGGTTATCCCTACGCTCTGTGTTATTGCCACTGCTGTTCGATGACGCAGCATTACTGGTTGATGGACCGGTGGCGGATTGCCGCGGCGCAGATGCGAACGCCGCCTGTGCAAGCACAACGGGAGCGGCGGTAGTCCCGCCAGCGGCGGAGTAATTGGACGACGCTTCGTCGGCCTGCGATTGCAGGTTTTGCAAGGTGGACTGATACGCTTGGATCGCGGCGTCGCGTGCGGACTCGAACGCGGACCATGCGGCGGCTTCGTCGGCGGTCCATGTCCCTTCGGCAGCGGCCTCGGTGGCGAGATAGACCGTCCACGCGGTCGATTCGGTGGTAGTCCACGCGGCCAAGGCGGCGGATTCAATCCCTTGGTACGTAGTCCACGCGGTGGCCTCGGTGACAACCCATGCGGCATTGGCAGCGGACTCCGCTGTCTCGTAGGTGTTCCAAGCGGAGGCTTCCGCCGTTTCCCAAGCGGTCAGGGCGGCGGAGACGGCGGTGTCGTATTGTGCATGCGCGGCGGCTTCGGTGGTGTCCCAGGCCGATTCGGCGGCGGCGGTCGCGGTGGTGTAGGTCGTCCACGCGCCAGACTCGGTCGTGACCCAAGTGGATTCGGCGGCGGTGACGGCGGCGTCGTAGGTGGCGTGCGCGGCGGCTTCGGCGGTTTCCCAAGTGGTCAGCGCGGCGGCGGCGGCGGATTCGTAGGTCGTCCACGCGGCGGATTCCGTGGCGGTCCACGCGGCATCGGCGGCGTTCGCGGCCGATTCGTAGGCCGACCACGCGGTCGAGTCCGA
>Ga0233425_10001043_pt1 | contig 65596 bp, 74 predicted proteins | sample Watercolumn_Towu_2_FD_181712 | JGI IMG/M metagenome (GOLD analysis project Ga0233425, IMG submission 181712) | Freshwater microbial communities from Lake Towuti, South Sulawesi, Indonesia - Watercolumn_Towuti2014_140_MG | ecosystem: Environmental > Aquatic > Freshwater > Lake | place...
CGCGGAAGGCATTATGGCCAGCGGTCATGCGTACCGCACCAACAGGTCGAACACATGGCCGCACCGACCAGGCTCAGCAGAACGTCAGATCAACCCTTGCCAACGGGGAGCCGTCCACACATGGCGCAACTGCTCTTCGGGCTCGGGCTGGGCCTCTACTCCACCGTCGACACCGCCCTCGTCGCCGAGGTGCTGCCGGACCCGCGATCGGCCGGCCGCGATCTGGGCCTCATGAACCTTGCGATCACCGCGCCCCAGGTTCTCGCCCCCTTGCTGGGGTTGGGGCTCCTGTCGCGCTCCGGCGGAGACTTCAGATGGATCTACGCGGCATCGGCCCTGTTCGCCCTCTTCGGCGCCCTGGCGGTGGCCGGCATCCGCCGCGTGCGCTGAACCGGCCCGTCAGTCCGCCGGCGGCGGGTTCATCCGGCGCAGCCACGCCCGTACGAACAGTCCCGAAGGGCTGATCATCGAGTCGTCCCAGCCCCCCTCGCCGGCCGCCCCCGGACGCAGGGCGGCGGAGGTCTCGTCCTTGTCGGTGATCGACCAGTTGAGGCTGCTGAGGCCGTTCGCCTCCATGAAGTCCCACCACAGGGCCGTCTCGGCGCGATCCAGCACGCCGTTCCCGCTGGCCTCGCTGGTTCCCCATTCGGTGACGAACAGCGCCGCGCCCGACGCCAGGGCCCTGGCCGCCTTGTCGCGCAGTTCCTGCCGGTGGGTCCCGGCGTAGAAGTGCAGGGTGTAGGCCACGTTGGCGAAGGGCAGGGGGTCGGCGGCGGCGATGTCCACATCCTGCGACCAGCTCGGCGTTCCGGCGACGATCAGGTTGTCCGGATCGTGGGCGCGGATCGAGGGGATGACCGCCATGTGATAGGGGCGGACCACCTCGCCCCAGGAATGGGTGTTCAGCGGCTCGTTGTACGGCTCGTAGATGACGTTGGGCCGGTCGCCGTACTTCGCGGCGATATGGGCGAAGAAGGCGGCGGCGGCCTCCGGCTCGGGCTCGTGGGCGTGCCAGTCGACGATCACGTACAGGCCCTCGGCGATGGCCGCCTCGATCACGGCCTCCGCCCGGGCCGTCTCCCGTTCGGGATTGTCGAGGTAGCCGTCGTGGTGGACGGCGATCGCGGCCCGGACCACGGTGGCCGACCAGTCGTCGGCCAGCCAGCGCACCGCGTCGGCGTTGTAGTACTGCGGGGCCCACTGGCTCCAGAACAGCGACATTCCGCGCAGGATCACCGGCTGGCCGTGCTGGTCGACGAGCCGCGTCCCCTCCAGCCGCAGCTGGCCGTGGCGCTCCACCGGCGTTTCCGCCAGCGCCGCGCCCGGCAGCAACAGGAAGGCGGCGAGAGCGAGCAGTCGTTTCAAGGCCGTCTCCGTATTCCCCGGGCGGGTCGGTCCGCGCCCCCTCAGAAGGAGGCGCGGACGGTCACCGCGAAGCGCCGGTCATAGATCCACCAGGAGCGCGTCTTCAGGACATCCGCGCCCATCAGCTGCCGGTTCTCGCTGTTGGCCAGGTTGTTGCCCTCGAGGGCCACGCTGACGCCCTCGCGCAGCTGCACGATGACCGAGCCGTCCAGCTGGCCATAGTCGTCCTGCCACATGGGCAGCCGCACGTCCGACACGTCGCGGTTGGTGAGCAGATACTTGCCGCGCCAGTTGTAGGCGAGACGGGCCTGCACCGGGCCGCGCTGATAGAGGCCGATGATGTTCCAGGACTTCTCCGACAGGCCTTCGAGCGGCAGGCCGTCGATCACCTCGGCCGCGTCCCACTCGCTGATGTAGTTCTGGGACGTCGACCCTTCGCTGTCGATGTAGGTGAAGTTCGCCTGCAGCCCCAGACCGCCCAGCCAGCCCGGCAGGAAGTCATAGAACTGCTGGTAGCCGATCTCGAAGCCCTGGATCGTGCCCTCGTCGCCATTGGTCGGCCCGCTGACGAGGAAGTCCCGGCCCTCGAAGGTCCGCGTGTGCACCCCGGTGGTGAAGAAGTCCTCGACGTTCTTGCGGAAGGCCGTGACGTAGAGGGAGTGCGTCGACGACGGATACCATTCGAGCGCCACGTCGAACTGGTCGGCGCGCATCGGCTTCAGCTGCGGATTGCCCCGCGCCGCGCCGCCCCAGCCCTCGACCACCGTGCCCTGCGGGTTCACCGAGGCGGTGAGATCCACGAACGGGAACATCTGGTTGAAGCTCGGCCGGGCGATCGCCCGGGACGCCGCGAAGCGGGCGATCAGGGAGTCGGTCAGCTGGAACTTGAGGTTCAGGCTGGGCAGCACGTCGGTGTAGGACTGCTCGCCCGAGACGTCGAACGCGGCCCCGGTGCCGAACGCGCGGTCGTCCGCGGGAAGGTTCGGATAGCTGGTCAGATCCGGGAGGAAGCCGGAACCGCGGGCCGTGTTCTCCGTCCGCACCACCCGCACGCCGATGTTGCCCTCGACCGGGAACCGGGCGTTCTCCCAGCCGAACCGCGCCACGGCGTAGCCGGCGAAGGTCTTCTCGGTTTGCGAGGAGAGGCTTTCCGCGTCGAAGCCCCGGGGACTCCACCGCGCGTTGCCGCCGATGTTCTCGATGAGGTCCGAGTTCCGCAGATAGCCGCGCGCCAGCTCGATGTCCGGCATCACCACCGTGGGCGCCTGGACGTCGCCGCGGAAGAAGCCGTCGAAGCTGTAGAGCATCGCGTACTCCGGCAGCACCGTGTCCATCCACAGGAACGGCTCGTTCCACGGGGCGCTGAGCGCCTGCCAGTTGTACTGGGTGTAGTTGTTGGTGACCTCCCGGTCGGTGAACCGGCCCCCGAAGCGGATCGAGTTCAGCACGGGGTGGTCGAATTCCCAGGCCACGTCGATGCGCCCGGCGAGTTGCTCCGCCTCGTTGTCGTCGACGTGATCCATCGCCGCGTGCCAGAAGTAGTTGGCCGGATCGCTGGTGAAGGACCCGGGGCCGAGGCTGGCCACCGGCCGCCCGCCGGCGAGGTCGATCGTCACGTCGGGGATGTAGGCCGAGCTGAAGACGGTGAAGTCCCACCCGGCGCTGGTCGACCTGATGTACTGCAGGTCCGCGCTCACCGCGAGCCGTTCGGAGGGATAGTAGCGGACGCCCACCGACAGGTCGTTGCTGGACTCCTCGCGCTCCTGGTGTCGCGTCGCCATCCGGTACTGGGTGCCGAGCTCGCCCGCCACCGGCTGGCTGCCGCGCCAGTAGCTGATCTGGCGCAGCGACCCCGACTGGAAGTAGCCGTCGTCGTCGAAGGTGAACTGGCCGCCCGCAGCCGGAATGACGAAGTTGTTGTTGGCGTCGACCTGGGGAATGGCTTCGTAGTTGTCCCAGCGGGTGTCGAAGTCCGAACGCAGGTACTGGAGGAACACCTCGGTCTGGTCGTTCGGCCGCCATTGAAGCGCGAGCGCCCCGCCCAGCCGTTCCCGCTCAGAATCCAGCCTCCGCCACGAGACGCCCTCGGGGACGTACAGGGTCTGGTCGGCGGTGAGGCCGAGATAGGACTGGTCGATCCAGTCCTGGCCGCAGGAGTAGGGGTCGCCGTTCGGATTCTGCAGTCCCGCGCACAGGGCGTCGTCCCCCAGCCGGCGGGCGCGATAGGGCGAGACCTGGATGCCGTCCGAGCGGCTGGCCAGTTCCGAATAGGCGAGGTTCGCGAGCACGCCGACCTCGCCTGCGCCGGTTTCGAACCGGTCGCTGAACAGGATCGATCCCTGCGGCTTCCACTCCTCCGCATGGTCCGAGTAGTTGGCGCTGAGCGAACCGGCGACCAGACGGCCGGTCGCCTCGAAGGGCATCCGCGTGCGCAGGTTGACCGTGCCGCCGAGGCCGCCCTCGATCAGCTCCGCCGAGGGGTTCTTGTACACGTCGACGCCGGCCATCAGCTCGGCGGGCACGTCCTCGAAGCCCAGGGCGCGCCCGTCGAGCGCGCCGAGGGTGTCGCGGCCGTTCAGCTCCTGACGCACCTGGGTCAGGCCGCGGACCTGGACCCCGCTGCCTTCCGCCGAGAACCGGTCGGGGTCTTCGCGGGCCTGAAGCCGGTCGATGGTCACGCCCGGGATCCGCTGCACCGCCTCCGTCACGCTGCGGTCGGGCAGCGCTCCGATGTCGGAGGCGGTGATGGAGTCGACGATCTGGTCGGCGTTCTCCTTGATCGATTGCGCGGAGCGCAGGCTGCCGCGGATGCCGGTGACGACGACCTCGTCGATCTCGGTGGCCTCCGGATCCTGCGGGGCGGCCGGAACGGACTGGGCCAGGGCGGCGGACGGGAGCAGGGCCATGCCCAGAACGAGCAAGGACGACCCCGTCAGGCACAGGCTGGCGCGCCGCGGCGCCACGCCGCGATTCATCTTGGTGGCTTTCATGCCGTCCTCCCCAGGCGACTATGTGATTATTGGACAGCCTGACAGCGCTGTCATTGCGTGACGCTAACATGACGTTCCAGGAGCGTCAATGAACGCGGCTCCGCACTTGGCGGCGCGTCCCGTGCACGCCTGTCGAATGGTCAGGGCGCCGCCGTGCTCCGGGTCGGCGAAGGCGCCCCCGTACCCCGGTGTCCCGGCTAGATGTTCAGCCGGTACCCTATGCCCGGCTCGGTTTCGATCAGGGCCGGTTGCGCCGGATCGGCCTCGAGCTTCTGCCGCAGCTGCCCGACGACGACGCGCAGGTACTGGGTGTCCGTGGCGTGAGCGCTCCCCCAGACGGCGGTCAGGAGCTCCCGGTGCCCCACGACCTTGCCCGCGTTCCTGACGAGCACGGCGAGCACTTCGAACTCCTTGGGGGTGAGGCGTACGGGCTCCCCCCTTCGGGTCAGCCGGCGCCGCTCGAGATCGATCAGCACGTCGCCCGCCTCCACCGGCCCGGAGGGGCCGCGGCTGCTGGACGTCTGGCGCAGCCCCGCCCTTATGCGCGCCAGCAACTCGCCCACGCCAAACGGCTTCTCGACATAATCGCTGGCGCCAAGGTCCAGCGCGGCGATCTTCTCGGCTTCGCGGTCCCGGGCGGAGAGGACAATGATCGGTCCCTTGTAGAACGCGCGCGCGCGGGTCAGCACGTCCTTGCCGTCCATGTCGGGAAGGCCGAGATCGAGCACCACGGCGTCCGGGCTCCACACGGCGATGCCGCGCAGACCCTCCTGCCCGCTGTCGGCGCGCTTGGGTTCGTAGCCCGCCGCGTCGAGCGCCGGCGAGAGGAAGCGGTGAATCTGGGGCTCGTCGTCGATGACCAGCACCCGGGGGCGGAGAGCGGACATCGGGGCAGGCTAGAGCAGGTCGGGATGGGTGGCGACGGCCTTGGGCAGGCTGATCAGGATGCGGGTCCCGCGGCCCTCATGGATCGGGCTGGCGGCGGCGATGCGGCCGTTCATGGCCTCGACGAACCCCTTGGCGATGGCGAGGCCCAGGCCCGCCCCCTTGGTGCGGTCAGAGGGCTCCTCCATGCGACGGAACCTGTCGAAGACGCGCTCCAGTTCGGCGGTGGGGATGCCCTGGCCCTCGTCTTCGATGGAGATGACGACGGACCCTCGATCCTCGTAGGCGGCCAGTTCGATGGTCGTGCCGTCGGGACTGTAGGCGATCGCATTCTCCAGGATGTTCACGAGCGCCTGCTCCAGCAGTCCCTGATCGGCCGGGACAGCGCTGAGGCGATCGGGAAAGTCACGCGTCACCCTTCGCCCGCCCAGCCGGCGCGAGACGCGTTCCGCCGCGGCGTTCAGGACGTCGCGCGCGTCCGTCCAGTCCGCACGGACGTTCAGCGCGCCTCCCTCCAGACGGGTCATGTCCAGAAGGTCGCCGACATAACGGCTGAGCCGCTCGGCCTCTTCCCGAATGCTGAGGAGCAGGTCCCTGCGCACCCCGGGCTTCAGGGAGTCGCCATACTCGATGAGGGTGGTGGCCGAGCCCAGAACGGTCGACAGCGGGGTGCGCAGGTCGTGGCTGACGGAGTTCATCAGGGCGCCGCGAAAGCGGTCGGTGCGCTTCAGCGTCTCGGTCTCCACCGCCTCGCCGGCCAGCTGCGCCCGCTCGACGGCGACGGCGCCCTGCTCCAGCAGGGCGAGAACCAGGCGCTCCTCGTCCGAACCGGGCCTGAGGACGCCGGCCTCGACGCCGACGACGCCCGCGCGCGAGCGCAGGCCGTCCAGGGGTCGAAAGGTCCATCTCGCCTGCGGCAGCGTGCCCGTGCCGTGCCCGGCGGCCTCGCCCTTCTCCCAGGCCCAACGCGCGGCGGCCATGGCGGCGGAGTCGAGCGGTTCTGAAGCCGGCGCGGCGGCTGCGACAGCGACGTCCACACCGTCCGGCAGGAGGACCACCGCCTTGCCGCCGACGGCGGCGGCGGCCTGTTCGGCGAGCACCCCGGCGGTCTCGAGACGATCGTCGGCGGCCGCCAGGCTCTGGCTGGCGGCGAGGAGGGCGGAGACTGCGGATGCGCGGCGTTCCGCGCTCCGCGCCTGGTCCCGGACCCGTCCCGCCAGGCCGCCGGTCGCGAGCGCAACCGCCCAGAAGACGGCCAGGGTGAGGATGTCCGTCGGCGAGCCGATGAGGAAGGTGTAACGGGGCTCCAGGAACAGGAAGTTGTAGGTCAGGAAGGCCACGGTTGCGGCCGCAAGCGCCGGCCTCAGGCCGTAGAGCACCCCCGCCGCGAGCACTGCGGACAAGTAGACGACTCCCAGGTCGACACGGGCGAACGTCCGATCGAGCAGGGTGGCCAGTCCGGTCGCGGCGGCGATGAACCCTGCGCCGATGGCGTAGCCGCGCCAGTCGGGAGGCGCGGACCGGGGGCGCGCCCTCCCCGAAGGCCGGTCGCCGTCAGGGGGCGCATCGGTAACGACATGGATGGCGGCGCCTCTTGCGGCGCGGAGCAGTTCGGCGGCCAGCGACCGCCCCAGCCACTCGCGGATGCGGCCGTCGAGGCTCTTGCCGATCACGATCTGGGTGACGTTGGCGCGTCGGGCGTAGTCCATTACCGTCGCGACCACGTCGTCGCCGTTGAGGAGCACGGTCCGGCCGCCGAGCTGCTCGGCCAGGACGAAGGCTTCGCCCAGCCGGGCCGCCGCCTGCGGGCCGGAGGGCGCGCGGTTCGGTCGCTCGACGTGGGCCACCGTCCAGGGGGCGGCCATCATCATGTCCGACAGCCGGCGGCCCGCCCGCACCAGCGAAGCCGCCATGGGGTCGCCGCCGACAAGGACCAGGATCCGCTCGCCCGCCGCCCAGGGGCCCTCCACGCCGCGGTCGCGCAGGGCGGCGACCAGCTGGTCGTCCACCGTCTGGGCCGCGCGACGGAGCGCCAGCTCGCGCAGGGCGATGAGGTTCTCGACCTTGAAGAACCGGTCCGCCGCCAGTCGCGCCGTCTCCGGCACATAGACCTTGCCCCCGGCGAGTCGCTTCCGCAGCTCCTCGGGCGTGATGTCGACGACCTCGATCTCGTCGGCGCGGGACAGGGCGCTGTCCGGCACGGCCTCGCGCTGGCGGACGCCGGTGATGCGCAGGACGACGTCGGAGAGACTCTCCAGGTGCTGGATGTTCAGCGTCGTCCAGACGTCGATCCCCGCGTCCAGCAGTTCCTCGACATCCTGCCAGCGCTTGGGATGGCGCGAGCCGGGGACGTTCGAGTGGGCGTACTCGTCGACCAGCAGCAGCTCGGGCCTGCGGGCCAGAGCCCCGTCGAGGTCGAACTCCGGCAGGGTGCGATCGCGGTGCTCCACGGCGGCGCGGGCCATGATCTCCATCCCGCGCAGCAGGCTCTCCGTCTCGCGACGGCCATGGGTCTCGACGATCCCGACCACGACGTCGCCGCCCTCGGCCTTGCGGCGGCGGGCGGCGCGAAGCATCTCGTAGGTCTTGCCGACGCCGGGCGACATGCCCAGGAAAACCTTCAGCCGCCCGCGCTTTCGCCGGGCGGCGGAGGCCGTGGGCGCCGGGGCGGTGTTCAAGCCTCAGTCCGTCGGAAAGCGGGCGTCGAGCGCGCGGTTGGTGAGAAGCACATTGACGCGGGGCTGACCGATGAAGCCCAGGAGAGGCGTCTCGATGTTCGCCTCGATCACCGCCCTGACCTCTCCGGCCGGCGCCCCGCGCGCCGCGGCGATGCGCGCGGCCTGAAGCCGGGCGCTGTCGGGCGAGATGTGCGGGTCCAGCCCCGAGGCGGAGGCGGTGACGGCGTCGGCCGGGATGACCGCCGCGCCGGTCTCCGCCCGGATCGCGTCGGCCGCCGTCGCCACCCGTTCAGCCAGCTCCGGGCTCAGCGGACCGAGGTTCGAGCCCGACGAGGCGGAGGCGTCGTAGCCGGCTCCGGCCGCCGACGGGCGGGGATGCAGGTAGCGGGCTTCGGTGAAGGCCTGACCGACCAGCGCCGATCCCCGCACCACCCCGTCCGCGTCGCGGATCAGGCTGCCGTTGGCCTGGTTCGGGAAGGCGGCCTGGGCGACGCCGGTGACGGCCAGCGGATAGGCAAGGCCGAGCAGGAGGGTGAAGAGGGCGACCATCACGATCGCCGGCCGGAGGGCGTGCGACATCAGAAGGTCGCCTTCAGGCTGGCGACAATGCGGCTTTCGTAGACTTCGCCGAAGCCGTGCCCGTCGGTGTCATGATAGCGGAGGTCGATGGCGAGGTCGTCGGTCAGGCCGTACGCCGCGCCGAGGTTCCAGGCGGCGTAGTCGAAGTCGGAGGAAACGAACTGCCTGCCGACTGCGCCCGACACCGTCCATCGGTCGGTCGCGCTGAAGGCGGCGTTGACTTCCACGTAGGTGGCCTCGTCCTCGGCCGCGCCGAAGAAATCGGGGGACCAGTAGGCGGCGAAGCCGAACGTTGCGGGGCCGACGGCCCGCGACGCCGCGGCCTTGAGCTCGACGTAGTCGTAGTCGAGGCCCGACGGGTCGTCGTACAGGTAGCCGACGGCGCCGATGTCCCAGCTCCAGCCGGCGAACTCGGGGCGGACTCCGAGGTAGAGGTCGGTCTCGAGGGAGGTCCCGTCGTCGCCGGCGAAGGCGACATTGGAGGCCCAGGCGCCCGCGTAGAATGCGCCGGACGAGAGATCGACGCCGGCCTGGAGGGCGGGATCGCCCTCGGTCTGGCTCACGCCCCGGAACACGTAGTCGGTGGCGAGGACGACGTTGGCCGAGACCTCCTGGGCGTGGGCCGGGCCGCACATGCCGAGGAGGACGATGCCGGCGAAGGCGGCAGGCCCGAAGATCGCTTCGTTGCGGCCCGGGGCCTGTGAGGAGCTGCGCTTGCGCATGGGGAGAACTCTCAGGGAAGGAGGATGAGGCTCAGGCGAGGCCGAGACCGGACACGACCAGATCGATCAGCTTGATGCCGACGAAGGGGGCGATCAAGCCGCCGAGGCCGTAGATCAGCAGGTTGCGTCCGAGAAGGGCGCCGGCCCCGACCGGGCGGTACTTCACGCCGCGCAGCGCCAGCGGGATGAGGGCGACAATGACCAGGGCGTTGAAGATGACCGCCGACAGGATGGCGCTCCGGGGACTGGACAGTTCCATCACATTGAGCGCGTCGAGCGACGGCAGGGCGGCCACGAACATCGCCGGGATGATGGCGAAGTACTTGGCCACGTCGTTGGCGATGGAGAAGGTGGTCAGGGCCCCGCGGGTGATCAGCAGCTGCTTCCCGACCTCGACGATCTCGATGACCTTGGTCGGGTCGCTGTCGAGGTCGACCATGTTGCCGGCTTCGCGGGCCGCCTGGGCGCCGGTCTGCATGGCCACGCCGACGTCCGCCTGGGCGAGCGCGGGAGCGTCGTTGGCCCCGTCGCCGCACATGGCCACCAACCGACCCTTCGCCTGCTCCGCCCGGATCAGCCGCATCTTGTCCTCGGGCGTGGCCTCGGCGAGGTAGTCGTCGACCCCGGCTTCAGAGGCGATCGCGGCCGCCGTCACCGGATTGTCCCCGGTGATCATCACGGTGCGCAGACCCATGCGGCGCAGGTCGGCGAAGCGCGCCTTCACCCCCGGCTTGACCACGTCCTTCAGATGGATGACGCCCACGAGCGCGCCGTTGTGGGTGACCGCGAGGGGCGTCCCGCCCGAGCGGGCGATGCGGTCCACCGCCTGCCGGAACTCCGCGGGAGTCTGCGCCCCGGCGAGATCGAGCGACCGGAGCACCGCATCGACCGCGCCCTTGCGCCAGGCGTCCTGGCCGGCGTCCACGCCCGACTGCCGGGTGACGGCGGTGAAGGGAATCGCCGTCGCGCCCCGGGGCAGCTCCGGCGTCAGCCCGGCGCTGCGGCCCAGTTCCACGATGGAGCGGCCTTCGGGCGTCTCGTCGGCCAGCGAGGCCACGACCGCGGCGGCGAGCGCCGCCTCGGGCCGCACGCCGGGAACCGGGATGACCTCCGTCGCCATCCGGTTGCCGAAGGTGATGGTGCCGGTCTTGTCGAGCAGCAGGGTGTCGACGTCGCCCGCCGCCTCCACGGCCCGGCCGGAGGTGGCCAGCACATTGACCTTCAGCAGCCGGTCCATGCCGGCGATGCCGACCGCCGAGAGCAGGCCGCCGATGGTCGTCGGAATCAGGGTGACGAACAGGGCGCCCAGCACGAGGGGATCCAGGTCCACGCCCGAATAGGCGCCCAGCCCCGCCAGCGTCACGACCGCGATCAGGAAGACCAGCGTCAGGCCGGCGAGCAGCACCGCCAGCGCCAGCTCGTTGGGCGTCTTCCGGCGGTCCGCCCCCTCCACCATGGCGATCATGCGATCGAGGAAGGTCGAGCCCGGCGTGGCGGTGATGCGCACCTTGATCCAGTCGGACACCACCGTGGTCCCGCCGGTCACCGCCGAGCGGTCGCCGCCGGACTCGCGGATGACCGGGGCGCTCTCGCCGGTGATGGCGGCCTCGTTGACCGAGGCGAGCCCCTCGATGATCTCGCCGTCCGACGGGATCACATCCCCCGCCTCGACGAGGACGATTGCGCCGATCTCCAGCTCGTGGGCCGGGGTGGGCACGACCGTGCCGGTGTCCGGATCGACGATCAGCTTGGCCCGGGTGGTCACCCGTGCGGCGCGCAGGCTGTCCGCCGCCGCCTTGCCGCGCCCCTCGGCGACGCTCTCGGCGACGTTCGCGAACAGCACCGTCGCCCAGAGCCACAGCGCCAGCTGCAGGGCGAAGCCGAAGCCCTCGCCCGAGGCGATCTCCGCCGTCGCGGAAACCGTCGCCAGCAGGGCCACGATCCAGGTGGTGAAGATCACCGGATTGTCGAGCAGCCTGACCGGGTTGAGCTTGGCCACGGCGCCGGCGAGCGTCCGGCCTGGCATGGCCGCCGACAGTCCGCCGGCGACCGGCGGGCGCGGGGCGTGAAGGGACACGTCGGTCATGTCGTGGGGGTCCGTTCGGATCAGAAGCGGGCCACGACCCGGAGCATGTCGAAATGCTCCACGATCGGGCCCAGGGCGAGGGCGGGGAAGAACTGCAGCCCGCCGAGGATGAGGATCACGCCGATCAGCAGGCCGATGAACAGCGGGCCGTGGGTCGGCAGCGTGCCGGCGGACGGCGCCAGCCGGGGCTTGGCCACGAGGGCGCCGGCGACGGCCAGTACGGCGACCACCGGGACGAAGCGCCCCAGCAGCATGGCGATCCCCTGGGTCGTGGCCCACCACGGTCCGCTGGCGTTCAGACCGGCGAAGGCCGAGCCGTTGTTGGCGGCGGCGGAGGTGTAGCCGTACAGGATCTCCGACAGGCCGTGCGGCCCGTCGTTGAGCAGGCCCTCCAGCGCCGTCGGCAGCATGGCGGCCGCGGCGGCGAAGCCGAGGATGGCGACCGGAAGCGCCAGCACCGCGATCATGGTGAACTGGATCTCCCGCGCCTCGATCTTCTTGCCGAGGTACTCGGGCGTGCGTCCGACCATCAGCCCGGCCACGAACACCGCCAGCACGGCCATCAGCACCATCACCGCTATGCCCGAGCCGATCCCGCCGGGCAGGATCTCGCCCAGCTGCATCAGGAACATCTGCAGCCCGCCGCCCAGCGGCATGTAGCTGGCGTGCATCGAGTTGACCGATCCGTTGGAGGCGCCGGTCGTCTGGACGGCCCAGGCCACAGAGGCGGGCACGCCGAAGCGGACCTCCTTGCCCTCGAGGTTCTGACCCGCCTCGACGCCGGCGGCGACCAGCGACGGCGCGGCCTGCGTCTCGATGGCGTACATGGCGGCGGCGGAGGCCGACAGCAGCACCAGAGCTGCGACCGCGAGCGCCCGCACGTCCTTGCGCGCCCGCACGCTGCGTCCGAAGGCGAAGAAGGCGGCCCAGCCGAGCACATTGATGCAGACAGCGGTGATCAGGTTGGTCAGCGGCGTCGGGTTCTCAAGCGGGTGGGCCGAGTTGACGTTGAAGACGCCGCCGCCGTTGACGCCCAGCTGCTTGATCGCCAGCTGGCTGGCGGTCGGAAACAGGCTGATGGTCTGCCGCCCGCCCTCGAGGGTCGTCGCCGTGACCGAGGCGTCCAGCGACTGGGCCACGCCCAGGCCGGCCAGCACGATCGCCACCCCCAGCGACAGGGGCAGCAGGACGTAGAGGGTGGTTCGCGTCATGTCGGCCCAGAAGTTGCCGACGCCCTGGCCGCGGTCGGCGACGAAGGCCCGCGCCAGGGCCGCGGCGACCGCCGCGCCCGTCGCGGCCGAGAGGAAGTTCTGCACCGTCAGGCCCAGCATCTGGCTGAGCGTCGACATGGTCGTCTCGCCGCCATAGGCCTGCCAATTGGTGTTGGTGACGAAGCTGACGGCGGTGTTGAAGGCGAGGTGCGGGCTGAGTCCGGGAAAGCCCTGCGGATTCAGCGGCAGCACGCCCTGCAGGCGCAGCAGGGCGTAGAGCAGCAGGAAACCCGCGAGGTTGAAGGCCAGCAACGCCCCGACGTAGCCCGACCAGCCCTGGCTGCGCCCCGGATCGACCCCGGCGGCGCGGTAGAACAGGCGCTCCACCGGCCTCAGCACCGGGTCCAGCCAAGTCCGTTCGCCGTCCCAGACCCGCGACATGTAGACGCCGATCGGCCAGCCGAGCAGGCAGGCCAGACCCAGCGTCAGGGCGATCTCCGCCCATCCCTGGAAGTTCATGACGCGGCTCTCCTAGAACCGCTCGGGCCGCAGCAGCGCCGCGACCATGTAGACGGCGACGACGACCGCGCCGACGCCCCAAAGGACCCCGATCGCCATCGTCACACCCGCCTCAGCCCGGCGGCGAGGAGGCCGAAGAGCACGAACGCCCCGCCGCCGATCGCCAGATAGATCCCGTCGGCCATGCCGCGCTCCCTGCATTCCACAGGGAGGATCAGACACCGGCGCGGCGTAAGCGGGCCATTCGAGAGCCGCCCTTCCGCATAAGGCGGACGTAAAGAGCGCTTCGCGGGCCCAGCGCGCGATCCGCTCCGGCAGATCAGGAACGTCATGCGCCGGCGTTTTCCGGGTGACACGGCGGGAGGGTCCGGCCAGCGCGCGCCGAAGGCTGCGACGCCCCCGGCGTTCGCGCGGGAGGTCAGCCGCCGCGCGAGGGAGAGGCCACGACTTCGAAGGGCGGCCCGGCCAGCCAGGTCGCGGCGGCCGATCGCACCTCGTCGAGCGTCATCCCGCGATAGTCGGCCTCCCAGCCGAGAGCGTCGTCCAGCTTCCGGGGCTTGCGCGCCGAACCGTTGATCACGCCGTACCACCAGCTGTTCGTCGCCCGGTCGTCCGCGATCCGCGCGAGGACCGGTCCGCGGGCGTTGTCGAGATCCGCCTGGCTGAGACCGCCCGCCGCGCCCTGGGCCACGACGCGGCGCACCGCCTCCCGCACCCGCTCCACATCCCCGGGAGAGGTGACGACCTGGACGGTCAGGGCGCCCTGGTCTCCCGAGTCCTCGAAGCTCAGGCGGACGCCGGGACTGTAGGCCGCGCCGAGAGCCTCGCGCACCTCGTCGCGGATCCTGTCCTGCAGAATGGCGCGCAGGAGCTCGAGCGCCCGCTGTTCACGTCGACGCGCAGGCTCGGCGACGAAAAGCGGCCAGGTGGCCATGAAGACCGCCTGGTCCGGCGCGCCCTCATGAACCGCTTCGACGACGGGTCGGGCCTCGCCGAAGCGCAACAGGAAGGGCTCGCCGTCCGCGTCACCTCCCGGCGCGCGCGGCGGCAGGGCCCCGACGGTCGCCGCGGCGAGGCGGATGATGTCGTCCTCAGCCATGTCGCCGACGACGGTGACCTCGAGGGGCGCCCCGGTCAGGACCGGTCGGTAGATGCGTTCGAAGTCGGCGGTCGTCAGCGCCTCCATGACCTCCCGGGGCGGCAAGCCCCGGGGGCTGCCGGGGGCGACGGTCTCAAGCAGGGCCAGGGACGCGACGGTGGCGGGCTGGGTGCGATAGGCGCGGTAGAGCTGGTCGATGGCCTGGCGGCGGAGCCCCGCGAAATCGTCGCGGAAGCCGGGATCGGTGAGCATCGCCGCCGTCAGCTGCAGCTGGGTCTCCAGGTCGGCCGGCCGCGTGGAGGCCTGCAGCTGGAAGACGTCGGGCTCCACCTGCACGCCGAGGGTGAGCCTCCGCTCGGGAAAGAGCTCCTGGATCTCACGGAAGCTGTGTCGGCCCAGTCCGCCACGGTAGATGAAATGCGCGCCGAGCGACGCGACCTGGTACTCCGCGTCGGGCACGCCGGCGCGGCCATGGCCCAGTTGTACGGCCACCTGCACCAGATCCCGGGTGTGGCTGACCGTCTTCACGTTCAGCACGACGCCGTTCGCGAACCGCACCCGCGTGAACCCGGGGGCGGGGACGATCTCGCGCGACACGATCTCGCCCGGGGGGCCGAAGTCCGTATAGGCCCACCCCTCGGCGGCGGCCGCGGACGGACGGGCGGCCGGCGGCGGACCTTCCATCACCTCCCGCCACACGTCGCGGAGGCTCCCGGCCGGGGGCGGTTCGGGCATCCGCACCGATATCAGGGGAGCGGAGGCGTTCCACGCCGCGGTGAAGTCGGCGCGAACGTCCTCGGCGTCGATCCCGGCCACCACGGCGTCATAGATCGAGACCGTCTCCTGCGGGCTGACGAAGCCGGCCGGGTCGAGGTCGTGAAGCGCGATGCTGGACGTCAGGGCGTCGACGAGCGCCTGCGAGTACCGGTCGCCCGCCTGCTCGACGCCGCTGGCGTTGGCGCTCTTCTGGGCGGCCACGATGCGGGCGATCTCGTGATCCTCGACGCCATAGGTTTCCAGTCGGCGGATTTCCTCCAGCGCCGTGACGAGACCTTCCCGCCAGTCTCCTCCGACGGCGGGCGCCACGTTCAGGCACAGGGCGTTCGCTTCCCTGGACCAGGGCGACCACGCCAGCGAGGCTCCTGCAAAGGGGGCGTCCGCCCCCTGGGCGAGCCGTTCGAGCCGGCGGTTGAGAACGGCGATCCAGAGGCCGCGGGTGATCAGCGTCCGGCGGCGTTCGTGACTGTCGGGTCCCAGGCGGGTCCACGGCGAGAGGCGGCAAAGGCCGATGTTGGCGGCGAGAACCGGGTCCGGATAGACCAGAACGTCCAGCGGTCGCTCCAGATCGAAGGGCGTCGCCGGGGCCCGCGTCATCGCTTCATCCGGCGCCGACCAGTCGCCGAACGTCCGGCGCACCCGGTCTTCAAGGACATCGAGCGGCAGGTCGCCGACCGCGACCAGCACCGCATTGTCGGGCCGGTACCAGGCCCGATGGAAGGCCGCGAGCGCCGCCCGGTCGATGGTCCGGATGGTCTCGGGCGCGCCGATCGGCGGCCGCGCGCGGCTGCGGGCGCCCGGCGCGGCGAACGCCTGGTAGGCCTCCCACCAGGTCATGCCCGGCCCCAGCCGCGCATTGTGCTCCGCCAGCACCACGCCACGCTCTCGCCCGACGGCTTCTTCGGTCAGCGCCAGCCCGTCGCCGATGTCCCTCAGCCAGGCGAAGCCGAGGTCGAGGGCCGCAGGGTCCGCCCGGGGCAGGTCGAGCTTGTAGGTCGTGGCGAACAGGCTGGTGGAGGCGTTCTGATCCCGCCCGAAGGCCACGCCGGCCTCCGCAAACCGGCGCGACAGTTCGCCTTCGGGCAGATTGCGCGTGCCGTTGAAGGCCATGTGTTCGAGGAAGTGCGCCACCCCCCGGTGGGCCTCGGGCTCCTCGTAGCTGCCGACGTCGAACCGCAGCCGGATCGACAGCCCTCCGGCGGGCCGGTCGTTGCTCATCAGGGCGTATCGCAGGCCGTTCGGCAGTTCGCCGTGACGCACCGCCGGGTCGCCGGGGATGGCGAGGGGATCGGGCGTTCGGGCCGCGACCGGAACTGCGCCACAGGCCCACGCAAGCGCGACGGCGACGGCGATCGCGCTCCATCTGACGATCATGCCGCCTTCTCCCCGGTCGAAACGACAACTCTCACGCGAGGCTACCGGGCCTCCGCCCGACCGGAAAGCCCCCCCGGCCGGCGGTGTCGGGGTGCAGACCCTCCGGCCCGGGGCGAGGTCGTCCCGGCAGGGCGAAGGCCGCGGTCGCGGCAAGGCGATCCGCCGCGCCGCGCCTCGTCCCTCTGGCGTAGCCGGCGTTCCGCCGTTACGCTTCTCGCACAGGTGGTGCGGGAGGGGCCATGCGGGGCGAGGTGCTGACATTCGACGAGGCGACCGGGTTGGGCGCGATCGTCGGCGACGATGGCGCGCGCTATCTGTTCGCGGCGCCCGATGTGCGGGGCGGAACGCGGCTGCGTCCCCGCCAGCGCGTGGAGTTCGCGGCGAGCGAAGACCGGCAGGCGCGGAACATCGTGCTCGAGGTCCCGGACGAGAGGCCCGCGCGGCAGCACCAGGGCGGCTATTTCGACCTCGGACGCGTCATCCAGCGGACCTTCACGGCCATCGCCGGCAACGCCGCCGTCTTCTTCGGCGCGGCCGTCGTTCTCGTCGGCGTGCCCGCCGGGATGCTCGCGATCGGGCAGAGCCAGCTGATCTCCGGAACGGCAGATTCGGGGGCGGGGGTCCTGCTGATGGGGGCCGGCCAGATGCTCAACCTCGTCGGCATGTACCTGCTGCAGGGCATGGTGGTGAAGGCGGCGGTCAACGGCTTCAACGGGGTCCCGACCAGCTTCGGGGACGCCTTCGAAGCGGGGGTGAGGATGTTCCTGCCGCTGCTCGGCCTGGGGATCATCGCCGGCCTGGGCATCGTGCTGGGATATGTCCTCCTGATCGTGCCGGGCGTGATCCTGACGGTCCTGTGGTCGGTGGCGGCCCCCGCGGTGGTGGTCGAGAAGCGCGGCGTGTTCGGGAGCCTCCAGCGCAGCCGCGACCTGACCCGCGGCCATCGCTGGTCGGTGTTCGGCCTGATGGTCATCTACGTCGTGCTGTCGTGGCTGATCGGAATCCTGATCGGCGGCCTGAGCGTCGCCACCGGCGGGACGCTGACCGGGGGATCGCCGAACCTCTGGGTCAGCCTGCTCACGGGGCCGGTGGTGAACGTCCTCAGCGCCGTCGTCGCTTCGGCCGGCGTGGCGGCGCTCTATTACGAGCTGCGCTCGGCGAAGGAAGGCGTGGGACCGGAACTGCTGGCGTCCGTCTTCGACTGAGTCTCAGACGTCGTGCTTGTCGCGACGACGCACGCCCATCAGCAGCTTCTGCTCCAGCCGGCCTCGCAGGGCGGCGTAGTAGGCGCTGAGGAAGTCGCGGTCGGTCTGGTGAGGATCGGGCGTCCAGCCGATCTTCGTCCGGATGCGATCGGCCACGGCGCGCAGGGTCTTGCGGTCGCCTTGGCGGAGCACGGTCTCCAGCACGTGGAGCTCCTTCGCGCCGTAGGCGTCGACCTGCGCCGACGTGAAGGCGAACGCGGCCAGCCGCGCGGCGCCGTCGTCGGCCATGTCGCGGGACAGGGCGCGCCGCGGCGTACGCACCACCCAGGTGCCCCCCGCCAGATCGCCGAGACGCAGGCGGTTGCGGTTGAACAGCGGGAAGAAGACGAACACGCCCGCCCACAGAAGACCCAGCAGATACAGCCAGCTGTCGACCCCGCCCTCCGTGGCGCGCGCGCCGACCAGGGACAAGGGCAGGAACACCTCCAGTTCGCGCAGGGCGTTGCGGGTGAACACCGACTCCGCCCTGAGGCGGCCGCCGTCCCGCGACGCGACGCGCAGGCCCATGAGCCGCTTGCCCGGCGTGGCGGCGGCGGCCGAGAGCTCGAAGGCGGTGAAGTAGAAGTTCCGCAGCAGGAAGAAAACGAGCAGCCAGATCACCGCGATCATCTCCGCGCCGGCCGCTCCCGCCACGCCGACCGCGCCTATGCCGGTGAGGGCCAGCAGAAGGGTGAAGGCGAATAGCACGCCGACGATGATGGTTGCGTCCAGCAGGAAGGCGGCCGCCCGCTGCCCGGCGTCGCCGATGTGCAGGCGGAGGTCGACGCCCTCGGGCGTGACGAACGGGCGCTCGGTGCGGACCGACGGCGAAGAGTCAGCGGCCATGGCGCGCCTGCGGTCGGGGACCGTAGAAGTAGAGACCCCAGATCAGGGCCGTGGTCGCGGCGACGCCGTAGCGCAGTCCGGTGTCCACGATCAGCTGTCGTCCGAAGCCCTCGAGCAGCCCCGCCAGCATCAGCATGACCACCACGCCGCCCATGGCGACGCCTGCGATCCGTCCCGCGTCGACAGCGGCGTCCAGTCGCCGGCTTCGCCCCGGAAAGGCGACGGACCAGCCGATGCGCAGGCCGGCCGCGCCGGCCAGCACGACGGCGAACAGCTCCGTCACCCCGTGGATCAGCAGCCAGCCGCCCAGCTCGCCGCCCAGTCCGCGACCGGCGAACAGGGCGAAGAAGGCGCCGAGGGTGGCCCCGTTGTAGAGGACGAGCAGGGCGGTGGGGACGCACAGGGCGAACCCCAGGGCGAAGGCGAGCAGCGCCACCTGGGCGTTGTGGGTGAAGAGGAAGGCCGCGAAGACCGAGAGGCCCCCGGCGTCCTCCGTCCCGTCCAGCGTTGCGCGCAGCGTCTCCGTGGAGGCCGCGGGATCGCGCCCGCCGCTGAGCTCGGCGGGAACGAAGGCGTAGAACCACTCCGGATCGTGCATCACCAGCCAGCCGCCGAGGAGGGCCCCCAGCAGCATCAGTCCGGCCGACACCAGGGTCTCGCGCCACAGGCCGCGCACCGAGGCGGGCCAGTCCCGGCGGAAGAAGGAGGCCAGCCGGTCCGGCAGCGTCGCCCGGGAGCCGTAGACGAAGAAGTAGGCGCGGGCCGACAGGGTCTCGAGGTAGTCGATCAGCCCCTGGTCCAGCGAGGTCTCGCGCGCCACCGACAGGGCGGACAGGGTCGACCGGTAGAGCACCGGCACGGCCAGAATCTCGGTGTCGGACAGCTTCGCGGCCGACCCCTTCTCGGCCTTGTCCATCAGACGCTCCAGCCGGCGCCAGTCGTCCTCGCGCGCCTGTCGGAAGCGCTGGCTCTTGAGCGGGCCCGCGGCGCGCGAGTCGGTCACAGCAGATCCCTCCGCTTGAGGTCGAGATAGGCGTTGACGATTTCCGGGCCGAGGCGAGCGGCCGGAGCCTCGACGATGTGGGCGCCCATGCGGCGCAGGCGGGCGATCACGGTGTCGCGCTCGCGCAGCAGGGTTCCGGCGACCACGGCGCGCGACACGTCCTCGGGACTCCCGGGTTCCGAGGCGGCCAGACCTTCCAGCTCCTCGTCGCGCAGGAGGACGAAGAGGACCACGTGCCGTTTCAGCAGTCGCCCGAGGGACTCGAGCATCAATTCGGCCGCGGTCGGATCCGTGAAGTCGGTGAACACCACGATCATCGACCGCCGCTGCAGTTCGCCCGACAGCGTCGCCAGCGCCAGGGTGTAGTTGGTCTCGTGGGTCGAATAGTCGATGCGGCCGGCGATCCGCTGGAGGACGCGGAAGGCGTTCAAACCGCCCACGGCGCCGGTGGACAGGCGCGGATGCGAATCGAAGGCGAACAGGCCGGCGCGGTCGCCGGAGCGGAGGCAGGCCCACGACAGCAGCAGGGCCGCGTGGATGAAGCGGTCCACCCGGGGCATGCCGCCGACCGGCTCGCAGGCCGCCCGCCCGCAGTCGAGGGCCATGACGACGCTGTGGTTGCGCTCGGTGCGGAACTCCTTGGCCAGCAGGCCGGAATGCCGCGCCGACTGCTTCCAGTCGATGGTCCGCCGGTCCATTCCCGCCTGGTAGTCGCGCAGCGCCTGGAACTCCGACCCCTCTCCGATCTCCAGCTGGGTCTTGGCCCCGAACTGGGCGTCGCGGGCGAACAGGCGCACCGCCTGGTCGCGCACCCACTGCAGGTCCGTGGCGACCGGCGCCGGAAGTCCGAGGTGGAACCTCTTCTGCTTCCAGGCGAGGCCGAGGGGGCCGGTCCAGCGGATCCACAGATCGTCCAGCCTCGCGTCGCCCCGCCGGTCGGGCGTGAACGGAAAGGCGAGGTCGGCGCCCCGGTCCACGACCCGGGCCCGACGGGCGCCGTCCGCCAGGCCCAGCCGGGCGCTGCCGGACAGGGCCGCCTCCACGGCGGCCGGGGTCCGCCCCCTCGTCCCGAAGCGGGCCCGGACCGCGGCGATCCCGGGCCGACCCACGGCCGCCCCCGGCGGCTCGGGGGCCTCCAGGGTCAGTCCCGACCGGGAGCCGCCGGCGGTCGCGTCCAGCGCCAGCAGCAGCGCCAGGCCCGCGGCCCAGACCGGTCCCGCCAGCCAGCCGCCGGGTGTCAGCACGCCGGCCGCCAGGGCGACGGGGGCCCCCGCCGCCATCAGGATCACCGCGCGTCGGGTGGGGTAGATCACCGGGGCGCCGCCACCTGTTCCACCAGTCCTGCAAGCACCTGCTCGACGCGCCGGCCCTCGATCTCCGCGGCCGGAGACAGCACCAGGCGGTGGCGGAGGGCCGGGAGGGCGAGGATCTTGACGTCGTCGGGAATGACGTAGTCGCGGCCGTCGAGGGCCGCGCGCGCGCGGGCGGCGACCGCCAGCATGGCGCCGGCGCGGGGCGAGGCCCCGGTCTCCACGTCGGCGGACTCGCGCGTCGCCCGCACCAGGTCGGCGACATAGCCGACGACCTCGTCCGTCAGCCGGACATCCGCAACCGTGTCCACCGCCGCGCCGATGATCGCCGCCTCGGCGACGGTTTCGACGCCGAGGGCCGCCGGGTCCATCTGCCCGGTGCGCGCCCCATGGGCGGCGATGATGGCGCGCTCCTGGTCGAGCCCCGGATACGCCAGCACATGCTTGAACAGGAAGCGGTCCAGCTGCGCTTCAGGCAGGGGATAGGTGCCCTGCTGCTCGATCGGGTTCTGGGTGGCCACCACGGTGAACCGCGGGCTGAGCGCGTGGGCCTCGCCGTCGATGGTGATGCGGCGCTCCTGCATGGCCTCCAGAAGCGCCGCCTGGGTCTTGGGCGGCGTGCGATTGATCTCGTCGGCCAGCAGCAGTTCGCAGAAGACCGGGCCGCGCGTCAGGGTGAAGCTGGAGGTCTGGAAGTTGAACAGGTTGGAGCCGATGATGTCGCCCGGCATCAGGTCCGGGGTGAACTGGATGCGGCCGTAGTCCAGCCCGACGGCGCGGGCGAAGCTCTGGGCCAGCAGGGTCTTGGCCGTCCCGGGCGGACCCTCCAGCAGGACGTGGCCGCCGGCGAACAGGGCGGTCAGCAACAGGTCGACCGCGTCGTCCTGGCCCACGACGGCGCGGGCGACCTCGGCGCGGATGCGCCCGGCGAGCGTTCTCACCTCATTGACGTGCACGGGTCAGCTCCTGCTTCCAGCGGTGGAGATCGGCGGCGATCCGCATCAGATCGTCGCGGTTTCTGGCCGCCGAGGCCCGCACAGCCAGGGCGGAGTAGGCGTCCGTCGCGCCCGCGGTGCGGCCGACGCGGTCGAGGAAGGCGTTGAGACCGGCGTCGTCCAGGTTCCGCGGGGCCCCGATGGCGCGCGCCACGGCGGCGCGCATCAGCAGGGCGTAGGGCGCGGCCATATGGTGTTCGCGCCGCGCCAGCCGGACCAGCCCGGCGGTGTTGTCGGCGAGGCCCCGCTTGCCGAGCGCGATCACCCGGCCCGTCGTCCGGGCCGGACCGAAGCGGACCGCCGCCTGCAGGCCCGCGAGGGCGGCCAGGCCGAGCAGCGCCAGCGTCAGGCCCAGCAAGGGCGGCTCGACCAGCAGGCGCAGCAGATTGCGGGTCCGCTGCAGCCCGTGCAGCGTCAGGTCGAACATCACCGGCGAACCGGGGCCGATGAGCTCGAGGAGGCTGACCGCGGTGCGGGCGCCGTTCAGGGTCCTGAGGCCCTGGGTGTTGATGAGGTCGGGCTCGGCGAGCACATAGACGCTCATCCGCCCGTGCCGGAGCAGCACCGGCTGGCCCCGCTCGTCGACCAGCACGGGGATCCATCCCGGACCGGTCAGCGTCCGGAGGTTGTCGATCCGGACCGGCGCGCCGAAGGCCGTCCCGTCGGGCCGGCGGAGCGCGACGCCGGCCGCCTCCGCCCGGGTGGCGAGGCTCAGGTCCTCGCGCAGGGCCTCGGGCAGCGGGGCAAGCGCCGCTTCGGGAGCCAGCACGCCCAGGGTCCGCACCCACCCGGGATGATCCGCGTCGGGCGCCGAAGCCCACTTGGGGAGGACGATCAGCGTCGGCCCGTCGTGCAGCAGGTCCTCGACCGTGTCCGGGCGGCTGGCGGGCGTGGGGGTGAGCACCAGCAGGCTGTCGTAGGCGGCCTCCGTCAGGGCGCCGCGGTTCATCACCACCGGCTTGCCGACGCCCCGAAGCAGGGCGGGCAGGGCGCCGTAGCCGATGGAGGCGCGCGACAGGGCGTGCCCGCCGCCGTCGTCGCCCGAGCGCAGTTCGGGCCCGTAGGCCGAAAGCAGGCCGATGCCGGCGAGGGCGACCACCCCGACCAGGACCGCCCCGAGCATGGCGACCGGCGAAAAGCCGCCGTCGGTGAACCGGCCGCGGAGGCTCATGCCGCCCAGGCCTCGGGCAGGGCGAAGGCCTCATAGGCGCGGCGGCAGTCGGCGAAGCTTCCGGCGCTCACCGGCGCGCCGCCGAAAAGGCTGCCCTCCACCACCCGGCCGATCAGGGCGAAGGCCGACCGGCCGGCCTCCGGCAGGACGTCCAGCGCGGCGATCTCCCGCGTCGTCAGCGACACGCGCAATCCGCGCGGCTGCCGCTTCTCGATCTCGGCCACGCTGCGCAGCAGCAGCAGGTGGGCGGCCTCGGCGTACCGCCCCGCCGCCGCCAGCCTGTCCGCGTCGGCGAGCAGGTCGCGGGCGGCGGCGGGGTCCGGCCGCCACTCGGCCGCCGCGGCCGGGCGGGGCTTCCGCGGCCCCGGGACCGGCGCGCGCAGACGCAGGATCTCGCGGACGATGGCGTAAAGGATCAGCGGGACGATGAGCGCCAGGCCGACCCAGAAGACCCCCTTCAGAAGCGGCTCCAGCGCCCGGATCAGGTCGCCGATCCAGTGCAGCCAGCCGGGCGGAGCCGGCGGATCGAACCGGGCGCGGTCGAACTGGAGCGAGCCGTCCTCGAGCAACCGCGCATGGGCCCGAACCAGGACCTCATCTGTAGGGGAAGCCCTGTCCTGCATCCTTCATCCGCCCGCCTCCGACCCGCAAGGCATAGAGCCCGGGGGCCCCGAGTCAACTTCCGGTCGTCATCCGCGGGGCCTCGCGGATTCCGGCGCGCATCCCGGCGCGCCCGCGGCCCGGCCCTGCGGTCAGGCGACGTCGCCGAATCGAGGCGGCTCCTCGGCGTGCTGGACGATCGGCTCGAACGCCGCGACTGGATCATGGGCGACCGGTTCACCATCGCCGACGTCGCCATGCTCGGCTGGGTGCGCAACCTGATCGGCTTCTACGAGGCCAGAGACCTGGTTGAGTTCGACAGCCTCTCCAACGTGCCGCCGTGGCTGGAGCGTGGCCTCGCCCGCCCCGCCGTTCGGCGCGGGCTGGAAAGCCCGCGCAGGCCCTGACGGGTCCCGGCGGAGCCCGGCACGATTCTGCGACCCGCCGATGGATTCCAGGTGAGGGGGCGGTGGTGGCTGGGGGCGGGCTCGAACCGCCGACCTGTGGGTTATGAACCGGCCGCGCCCGAGGCCGTAGCGGGCTGATCCTGAACGTCTTTCGACGCCTCTGCTTCTTGTCGTTCGGGACTATTTCGGGAAAGTCCCGCAAGGCCTGCCTTCACGTCCGCCTCGATCGCGTGGGCGTAGACCATCGTCGACTTGATGTCGGCGTGGCCGAGGAGCCGCTGCGCCAGCCGCAGATTTCCGGTCTGCCGAAGGATCTGCATCCCGCTGTGGTGGCGGAGGTCGTGCATCCCTCGCATGCCCTTGGCCGCCTTCAGCCCGGAGCGCTGCATCGCCCGGCGCATGGCGATGGCGGCGCCGTCCGCGGTGAGCGCCCGGAGGTAAACTTTGCCGCCGGGGCCCTTCGTCCGCTTCTCCCGGTACCAGACCGTCTCCAGCTTTGCCGAGCGGGCCCGGCCGAGACGGGCCGCCAGCATCGCTGCGTCCTCGGGAAGTAGCGGGATGACGTGATCGTCGTCGCCCTTGCGCTCCCTCAACTTGAGCCGGGCGTTGTCGAGATCGGCGACGTCGAGATCGTCCAGGCTGAACCATAGCTCGCTGAGACGGCAGCCGTACCGGGCGGCGAAGCGGATCAGGTCGTGCCAGTGAGGCCGTACCTGAGCGAGGACCAGGTCGAGGTCATCGCCGGCCAACTCCTTCGGCTTCGGCTTCGGTTCCTTCATTCGGAGGGCCTGCCAGTCGATCTCCGGCAGCTTCGCGCCCCACGCCTTCCGGGCCCGGTTCAGGATCGGCCGCAGGGTGTCGATCATGTCTCGGTTCACCGTCGAGTTCGACGGCAGGTACTTCCGGGCGTCCTTCGCCTTGGATTTGGTGATGGCCTGTCCTCGCCGGCGCTCGATTGCTCGCGCCAGAACCTCAGTGGTGATGTGGCTGATCGGGGTAGAGGGGCCCAGCAGCGTGATCACGCGCTCGATCCGGGCCTCAAGGCGGTCCCCGCCCTTAAGCGTCGAGCCCCGCTCCACCCACCATCGTCCGGCCGCCTCGTCGAGGGACATGGTGCTGGCGTCGTCGAGTTCACCCAGAGCCGCGGCCCTACGTATTCGGCGCTCTACTTCCTCAGCGGCCCGCCGCGTGTCGACGCCAGTCGAGCCAGAGAAGCGGCGTCCTTTGACCTGGAAGTCGTAGTGGAAGTAGGGGCTCTTCCGGGGCCGGTAGACCGACAAGGCGTTAGCCTCCGACGGGCCAGGTCCGCGACAGCGGAATGCCAGGCGGCAGCACCTTGTCCTCGATCCTGTAGATTGCCTCGATCAGCGGGTTCTGGCCCTTCGGAGCGTCGGCGATGTCTGAGATCGGGACGAACTCAGTCGCCGTCTTCTCGTCGGCCTCGCCGATCTTCGGAAACGAGCCGGTGATGCGGACGCCCTCAGGAGTGCGCTCGAAGGGCAGGTAGGTCGGCGCGCCCTTATCGGCGACTTCCTGAGCGTCGAGGATCAGGCGCTGTATGTTGGCTTCGTTCGACATGTAATCGGTCCTCTAGCGGGCCCGCGTCTTCTTCCGCTGGCTGAAGGGCACGACCCGTAGTTGGCCGGTCCCGGCGTTCACCTTGGGCCGCTCCTGGCGGATGGGCGCCGCACTCTCCGTCAGGTAGGAGCGGATGTCACCCTCGGTGTAGGCGCGGTTGCGGCCAGCGCCGCGGCGGACGGCTCGGATCACGCCGTCCTCGGTCAAGGCGCGGAGGCTCTTCTCGTCCATTCCGAGGAGCCGGGCTGTGGCCTGGCAGGTCAGGAGGCAGGTATCTGCGAAGGCCATCTGAATGCGGCGCTCGGTGGCGGGGCCGATGGTCGCCGTCGCGTCATTGGCTGGGTTCATTGGTCGCCTCAGTTCACTGGCCGCATCTCAGGCAGCCCCGACATGGAAGACGATCACGGATTTCCGGCTCATCTCCAATACCGGCAGAGGCGGAAACTGAAGGCCAGCCGCGACTTTCTTTCCAAAAACCACACCACATTTATGTATTCGGTCCGAATACAATCCAGCGATGTGGTTGCTGTGAAAATCTGTGCGGCCGGGGCGCACCACGCCGTGTCCTCCTGCAGATGCCGCACCAGGAGGGTGCGGGAGCGTCGTTCTCGTCGCCAACCCGCCCATTGGCGGTTTGATCGGAGCGCCGGGATCGAGCCGCAAATCTGCCGGTTTGCTGCAAGAGTGGGCTACGCGTAGCCTACGCGTAACCTCTGGAAATCGCAGGTGAATTCGACTTATCCACAGAAGTAGGCTACGCGTAGCACCCTGTGTCACTTTGCGAAAGCGCTTGGCGATCAGGAACTTAGCTGCTCCGCAGGTGTGCGTAAGGTGTGCACCTGTTTCGAGCGCGACGCCCGCCCTGACGTCAGGAGCGACTTCCGGCATTTCGCAGGGGGCCCCGCCGCGCGGTGGATGGGCGATGCTCACGCCAGCACCTCGTCGATGTAGGCCCGCACCTCGACGGTCAGACGGGCAGGCGAGGCTGGTGTGCCGAGTCCCATCCAGCTGGTGACCGCCAGGTCGATGTCTGCGTCGGCAGGATCCTCGTCCGGACGCAGCGCCAGGAGGGCCGCTCGTGCCTGACCTCGCAGCTGATCCTGTCGGGCTCGGGTCATCCGGTCCCACTGGCGGCCCTTCTCATGGGCCATCGCCCGAGCCATGCGGTCGATTACGACCCGCCCAGGGCTCCGGGTAGGCAGTGTGAGAACCTCCCCCATCAGGCGACCCTCCGCTGCTTACGGCACTTCCGGAACCAGATGCGGCCCAGCGCCTCGTAGACCGGGATCTGGTAGGTCTTGGCGTCGACCTTGGCCTCCCGGTCGACCTCGGGCCCCGCATCGCGGATCGTGCCCGGCAGGAAGTCGAAGTCTGCTTCGGCGTACTCCGGCCGGTGCAGGAGCATGTCGGTGGCCTTGATCTGAACGGCGGTGATCGGGCCCTGTTCGGCCTTCACCAGCAGCTCGAGCACCTGACGAGCCTTCTGGACGCCGCGCTTGCCCACGAGCGACCGGACAGCGGAGACCGCCACCGTCTCGCCAGCCCTGAACCGCTGTCCGCCGTACTGGGTGGCCAGAAGCTTGGCTCCCGACCGGCTGATGACGTTCTGCACGTCGATCGCGTCCGGGTCGCCAGCGGCGACGGCGGCGAAGTGCAGCTGCAGGGGCGTGACTGCGAGGTGGTCTCGGTTGTGGCCGATGAATGCAGCGGCCCGGTCCTCGACCTGGGGGGCCTCGACGACCAGCACAGGGATTTTCTCGATCTCAGGATGGGTGGCCGCCGCGATAGCGGTGTGCTGGCCGTCGATGATCTCGAACCCTCGCTCGGTCCAGGCGACGATGGGCGGCTTGAACTTCCGCCAGTCCCAGTTCGCCACGATGCGGGCGATCTGCCGCCGCGAGGCCTCCGACAGGTCCCGCTGATAGCGGCCCTCGATCAGGAGGTCCGCCGGTGCCATCCACTCCATCTGGGGAGCGGGCGTCGGGATCGCCGACGTCTCCCCGCTGAACTGCACCGGAGCGACAGGCCGGAGGGTTTCCGGTGGCGGATCAAATCGGTCTCTCGGGGCCGCGCTGTCGGGCTTGGCTGCGTGCTTATCCGCGATTTCCGCGGGTTCCGAATCGTACCTGTCAGGAGTCCGGCTCTGCCGGCGCTTGCGGCCATCGTCCTCGCCCGGCCGGATCTCAGCCGGCGTCGAGAACTGTGGTTCCGGCGGCGCGAGCGTTGTCGTAGTCGGGCTAAGGCCGGTCCGGGGGGCTTCGTCTGGCGCCGACGGCGCGGCCCACGGCGTACGTCCGGGCGGAGGGTCGCCGAGCAAGGTGCCGGTGACATTGGTGGTCCGGGTCATTTGACCCTCCGCTGGGGCAGGGCGTCGCGTCGCCGATCTTGGGAATGATCCGGGCTGAGCAGGCGCGCCTTCCATCCCTTCGGGGGCGGCCACGGCACACCCCAAGCCGCAAGCGTCTCGCGCGTCCAGCCGCCCGACGAGGTCTTGGCCGCTTCGATCTGTTCGGCAGTGATGGTCCCCGTCGTGGTCACCGACGGCCTCCGTCGACCAGGGTGAAGTTGCTGCGCCTCTTGGCTTCTGCCAGCGCCTCCAGCGCGTCAGCTTCGGCAAAGAAAGCAGCGGCGCGGCGCTGCGCCATCTCGGACCCAAGGCGGGCCGCCTCCCCGATGTCGGCGTTCGTCGCCTCCGGCCACTTCCTTTTCGCGCCTGCGATGATCGCCGGCAGTCCGGTGCTGTCGGGCTCTATGCCCAAGCCCTCAGGGTCCGTGGCGAGGTATTCCGCCATCTCGTCAATCATGCTCATGCAGCGATGCTCCTCGCGACTTCCTCCAACGGCGCCATCATCCGGACCTCGGCCACGGCCTTGCCTCGGACGGCGCGGGCGAACTGGTCCATGCCGATCACGTGGCAGCTGTACGCCGGGTTCGGATGCCAGATGCGGACCTCGTCCATGCCGCGCACGGGGACGCGCTCGGCGATATACGGGCAGCCGGCGCCGTCGCCGCCGAAGTCGAGGATGTAGGTCCCCTCACCGTCGTAGGCCTTGGCCGGAGTGACCAGCAGATAGTCACCGGTCCGCAGCCGCGGCTGCATGTGATCGCCCAGGATGGCGTAGGCGCGCAGCCCGGCCGCAGCAGGGGTGAAGGTAGCCGGCGTCATTGGACCGGCTCCGCGACCAGACGCTCCACCGGCTTCCACACCCAGCAGCCTTCCGGAGTAGCGAAGGCCGGCGCGTCCCCCCCGAAGGTCAGGACCGGCAGCTTGTGCTCGGCCTCGCGGCCGTCCAGCCGGACGCTGATCAGATCGCGCGGGTTCATGCCCGCCTCGATGGCTCGCTGAACCGCGTCGCGGAAATTGGGGTGGGTGTAGCCCGCCCCGGCGATGAACTCCTGCCAGTCCGCCGGGAGGGTGCGATCCTGCAGCTTGGCGGCATCGATGGCCAGCATGGCGAAGGCGGGCCTCAGGGTCTCGTCTTCCGCGTCCCACAGATACTCGGACGTGATCGGCACTTCGCCCCTAAGGCGGGCGCGTGAGGCGTAGCTGGTGACGTCACCGACCGCGGCGTGGTCGAAAACGATCTCCATCTTCACGAGCAGCCCCCCGACGTCCGGCGGGTCGAGAGCCAGCAGCTTCGTGCGGGCAGTGTCTCGATCGACGTAACCTTGCCTGATGCGGGCGTCTAAGGCCTCCATGACGCCCGGCTCGACCTCGGCCGCCTGGCGGAGATCGCCCTCCTCCCGGTTGGCGCAGGTCAGGCGCCACTCGGCGCACCGGAGCTCCTTGACCGCGGCGTCCCATCGTGACCGGTCCGGCTCCCGGGCGGCGAGCACTTGCACCGCATCTCGGTAGGAGGACAGCATGGCGATCTGATCCTCTTCGCTCTCTGGAAGGGTGCCGGCCCCCTGACGGCCGACCAGATCGGCGAAGGCCTCGGCCCGAAGCGTCACATCACTCGGACCGCAGACCGGAGCCTCCAGCACACCCAGAGCGGCGGCTTCGAGGGAGCCTCGTGCCATCTGCCAGCGGCCGTCGGCGTCGCGCTCGGCCGCCGCCGCTTCGGCAAGGGCGGCTTCGTCTGCGCCGCCCAGCTCCAGGTCGCGTGCCCGCTCTTCGGCCTCGCCGTGGGCCTTGCAGAGGGCGTGCGCGGCTTCTTTCAGGGGGATGGCGCTGCGTATCGCCCTCGCGAGAGCGGCAGAGCGGGCCTTCGGGATGGCCTCCTCTAGGGCCGCGATCTCGTCGGCGTGGCGGTGATCGGTGCGCGAAGAAGGTCGGACAGTCGAAGCTATCGCACGCTCGGCGGCGGCTACGGCGTCTCGGCTCACCCCTTCGGGCGGCCGTTCGATCTGGGCGGCAGGCATGGGCGTCTCCTCGGTGTGAAGGGGACGCTACAGATCGTGGTGTTAGTGGTCAATACAGATTATGATGTTTAGCGACGCTGGCGCTCCTCGCGCTCGGTGCGCTCGTACTCTCGCCGGGCCTGAATGGACATGCCTGGCACCTGCCGCTTCACCAAGCTGCCGACCACAACAGCGACCGATTCCATCTCCTCATCGCCGCGCCGGTGAAACCCTGGAATAGGCTCGGCCTGGCTGGTTAGAGCTCGGAGGATCACGTTCTCCTCGGATAGCGGCTCCGCTGGGTCGACGAGGACAAGTTCCCGGACCGAGGTCTCCGCAAAGCCGCCCCGCCGGCGAATGACGATCACATGGTCTCCGGGCCGGTATTCCACATAGGCGCTGGCCACGGTGAAGAGTATGGCACCGTCGGGGTATACTGACTTTGGCCAGTCTGTACGGACCTTGAGAGCATAGATCACTTCCGGCGGAAAACGGTCGTCCGAATAGGACACGAGCTCAGGCTCACCGCTCGCATCTACGGGGGGAGGCGCTCCGGGCAGGTCCCCAGTGATCGGGTACCAAGCCCCATCCTGCACCACACCGACGAGTTCAAAAGTTGAAGGTGGTGTGAGATCCTCATACCGCAGCGAGGGCTCTTCCGGCCCTTCGCCGATGATGAGCCATTCCACGCTCACGCCATAGCGGCGGCAGTACCTGACCAAGTCGTCATAGCTGACGCCGTTCTGGCCGCTTTCGTGGGCGCGCACCGTGTTCGGATGCATGCCAAGCGCCTCTGCTGCGGCAGCCGCGCTGGGAAACACGCGCGCGCGTGCCTTCTTCAGCCGCGCCGCCATCGAGGAGTCTGGAAGTGTCTTCGCCATGGGCAGCCTTATATGGTGACGGGCGTCACGAGGTATGTTGACGTGATACGTCACGATCTGTAGCGTTCACCCCTATGGATGTGACCGAAATCATCAAGAAGCTCGGTGGCGCGCCTCGCCTCGCCTCCGCCCTAGGCCTGCCCGGCGAGGGAGTGGGAGCGCTCCGCGTGAGGGCCTGGGGCTACCGTCAGTCGATCCCCGGAGAATACTGGGCCGATATCGCCGCCTTCTCGAAGGAGAACGGCTTCGGCGTAAGCCTTGAGGACCTGGCGCAGGCCCACGCCGCCCGACGGGCCGAGGCGGCATGATGCAGATCTGCCGCCGCGGCGTGATGCATCGCCTCAGCCTTGGCCTTCCAACCCGCCTTGCCTGTGGCCTCGGCGGCTACGCGGCACGCCCCGGCCGCAACCCCATGCCGGATCGCCCGCAAGATCGCTGCGTCCGGCGCCGGCCCACTGTTCGCTCTGTCCAACATCACAACCCCCGTTCTGGTGGCCGAAACATCGCTCAGCCGATGGCCAGCGTCACCTTGCGCCAACCGAGGAAACGGCAATGCAAGACTTCGATCCTTCGCTGCTGAAGGCACGCTTCGGCCAACTCGTCGACGGCGTGGGGACGCAGGAGGCTGCCGCGGCTTTCCTCGGCATCAGCCGGCAGCGGGTTGGTCAGCTGATCAGCACCGCCAACCACGACCTGCCCACCTGGGCGCAGGTCTGGAAGCTGGAGCAGGTAACCGGCCAGTCACTGGTCTTCGCGGCCCTCGGCCGGGAGATCGAAGGCGCCGGCCGTAGCCGCGGCGCGCTCACCGCCGCCGTGGAGAGCGCCGCGGCATCGACCCGCAGCCTGCAGGCGATCCATGCAGCCGGCGAGGACGGTCAGCTGGAAGCACATGAAATCGAGGAGGCGCGGGAAGCCACCCGCCGGGCCCTTGAGGCCGCGCAAGCCGCGCACGACGAGACGATGCGCCTCCGGCCGACGCTGAGGGCCGTGGCATGACCGGTCCTGTTGAGGAAGCCACCTCTGATCATCGAGCGGTCCAGAGAAGCGACGTCGTCGTCCCCGCCCAGCACGAGATCGAGATCTATGAGAACGAGGCCGGCGCGGCCGTGATCAAGATGGACGCGGGCGGCGTCTACGACGAAGACCAAGTCGTCATCGTTCAGCGTCAGAACCTCCCTGCGGTCATTGCAGCCCTAACGCGCCTCCAGGACGGAGGCCCCGACTGATGGCCCGGATCCGATCCATCCACCCCAGCTTCTTCACCGACGAGGCGTGCGTTTCATGCAGCCCGCTCGCGCGCCTTCTCTACATCGGTCTCTGGACTGACGCTGACGACCAAGGGCTGTTCGAATGGAAGCCGCTCCAGCTGAAGATGCGGCTGCTGCCGGGCGACAACGCCGATGCCGCCGCGCTGCTGGCCGAACTGGTGGAAGCCGAGCTGATCGCCGAGGTCCCCACCGGCGGCAAGCGCCTCGGCGCCATTCGCGACTTCCGCACCTATCAGCGTCCGAAGAAGCCGAACGCGGTGCACGCCATGCCCGACGCGTGGCGAACCTACGTCGGCTTAACGTTCGAGGGTTCCGAACCGGCGAGCGATGAACCGGGCTCTGGTTCCGAACCTTCGACGGATGAACGGGGGGCGATTTCCGGACCAGTTCCGAACCAGTTCCCCACTGGTGGGGAAAATCCTCCGCAGATGGAGGATGGAGGGGAGGATGTAAGGAAGGAAGAAAGGGAAGAGAGCTTCGCTCTTGTCGCCGCAGGCGCGACGACGAGCCCGGGTCCGACGCCGGCCGACGTCCAGCAGGCCTTCGACGCCTGGAACGCTATGGCGGCCCGTTCGAACAACCCGAAGGCGCTCTCCCTGACGAAGGATCGTCGGGCGAAGCTTCAGGCGAAGCTGCGCGAAGTCGGCATGGATGGCTGGGCGGCAGCGCTCGCGAAGGTCGAGGCTAGCCCGCACTGCCAGGGTCAGAACGATCGCGGATGGCGAGCCGACATCGACTTCCTGTTCCAGCAGCGGTCGTGGAACCGGCTGATGGAGGGGAGCTACGACGGGTCCCCATCGGCCGCCAATCAGAACATGCCCCGCGGCCGCGCAACGGAAGGCTGGTCGGCCGTCGACCAAGCCGTCGCGGGATACGACTGGAACCTTCACGCTGAACCCGAGGATGCAGCATGACCGATATCACCCCGACCGATCCGCGCCGGACCGCCATGGTCTCGACGCCACCCTTGAACGAGCGCCAAAAGCGGGCGAGGGCAATCGCGAAGACCCTCACCGACGTGCACACGAAGTACCTCGCGCCGTTCCAGCGGTGGGAGGCGCTAGGGGCGCGGATCATCCTGTCCGGCGAGCACACGACCAAGTCCAACCGGTTCGTTCTGTGGCTGCAACGCCCGGCGGCCAACCAGCCCGGGACTGAGGAGCAAAGGGCCGAGAGCATCGCGCGGCTGCAGGCGGTTCTGGATGAGGGCCCGCCGCTCGATGCGGTCCAGACGGCCTACTCGGAAACGCTCGACGCTCTGGAGACCTACGACACCCGCCAGGTCAGGACCCTGATCGGCATCATGCTCGATGCTTTCCCGAACGCCCGTCCCCACAGTCCGGAGACGTGGATGGAGGCGGTCGTTCACGAGCTGAGCATCTCCGGCTTTGCCGTCATGCACGTCGCGAAGGCCTGCAACATGCTGACGCGGTCGGAGCGGTTCGCCCCGAGCGTGGCGGAGGTCGTCGCCCGCTGCGAGGACGTCCAGAGCTTCACCCGCGCCATGCTGGACGCCGCCGATCGCTACGAGCTTCAGCGCAAGGTCTACGAGAAGATCATCGCTTGGCTCAGGGAAGTGCCGCTGTGGTCCATCGACAGCGGCCAGCGGGTGGGCCGGCCGGAGTTCGATCTCGACTACGATCCCTTCTATCTCGCTCACAACCCCATGCTGAGCGCGGCCGACTCCGGAAGGGTGCCCTGGGTATGACCACCCGCATCCCGCTCACCCTCGCCAACGCGATCGACGAGCAGCGCCGGCTAGGCCGGACGGACCGTCAGATCGAGAAGGTCGTCGGCCTGCCGAGCGGGACACTGTCGCGCCCATACCTGATCGACGACAGCGAGGAGCGGCAGCGCGCGAAGATGGCGCAGGAGCTGGTGGAGTGGCGCGAACAGCGTCGCCGCTTCTGGGCTTCGCAATCCGTCCCGCAGCGGCCGAAAGGCTGGCGCCCGAAGGGCAACTGCATCACCGACCGGCCCAACGCCGGATCACATTTCAAGCCGAGGAAACCCGCGTAATGCCCAGGACCGACAAACCCAGCCAGCGTTCGAAGGGTCGCCGGTCAGGTGGCGGCCGCCCGCCGAAGGAAGGCGCGCGGTACGCGAACGGGCGTCTGAAGCCGGAGCCGCCGAATCCCATCGTGGTGGCTGCCCGCGCCAAGGTCGGCATTGTCGGCTTGGGCCAACGAGCGACGCCGCTCGAGGTCATTCAGGCGAACGGATGGCTTTCGGACAGCGACTTGGCCATCGCGGCGCTCTACACCGCCACCTACCGGAACGCGGACCTCTGCCTCGACAAGCTGGAGTTCAAGCCTGCCGCCCCGTTCGACCGGCTCATCGCCGAGCGCAACGCCGAACCGTGGGAGGCCATGCTCGACTTCTCGCAGATGCCCCGGAAGGTGATCGCCGAGATCTGGGACCGGGCCTTCCGCGACCACGTCGATCGCTACGACGACAGTCTCGCGGCCGCGGCTCCGGCGCCGGCAGCGGATAGTCAGGACGTGGCGGCACGGAACGACGGACCGGCGAAGGCGATGCGGCGCTGGAAAGCCATGCAGGCCGCGATGACGAAGGAGCAGCGACAGGTCGTCACCGATCTCTGCATCCACGACAGCTGGCCCCAGTGGGTCATCCAGCGCTGCGCCGGCAACATGACCACCAGCTGGGAGTCTCGCCGGACCGTTCTGATCGAGGGCCTGGCCGCGATCCGCATCGCCGTCTGGGCGGCAAGGCCCAAGCCGATCGCCAATGACGATGCGCCTTCGGCCAAGCCGGCCCCGTCGACCGGGCCAAAATACATCCACGTCGAGCGGATCCTGAACGACAACGATGAGGTCACCCTGGAGGTCGTCCGGATTTCCCGTTGCCCGCCGGACCCCGAGGCCGCCTGATGGGGAAGACGAAGGTCTACCCTGATGCGGCCGAACGGGTGCGCGCGGCCTGTGCCGCCGCCGGCCTCTCGGATCAGGAGATCACTGCCGGGCTGAGGCTGGACGGCCGCCCTTCGCTTGAGGCCGACCCGGAGGCGCTTCGCGCTTGCCTGCGGGCCCTGTACGACGCGCGGCTGTCCGTGGGCTGCATGGCGCAGGGCTCGGGGTGGACCCGGCACGAAATTCTCACCCGACTGGAGGCCGCCGGCCTGTGCGCCAGTGACCGGTTCGCGGCATCCACGCTTCCCGGAGAAGCCTGGCGAAAAATCCCGGGCTGGGCCTATGACGCATCGAACCTCGGCCGCGTTCGCAGCCGGAAGGGCAGGAAGCGCCTGATCAAGCCCTACATGGCCATCGACAGGCCGCGCGTCCGCATCTGGGGCTCCGACGAAGACCCGAACGCGCGACGGGAGATCGCAGTTGCCAGTGCTGTCCTGGCCGCCTTCCGGGGCGTCCCCGTCTCCACCCCGGCGAAACACCTGAACGGCGACATGACGGACTGTCGCTTGTCCAACATTCAGGCCGACAGGCCCCGCCATCGGCTGGGCAAGATCGGCGGCGATGCTCCGTGGTCGCCCGAGGAGGACCGGATCGTTCGGGCTGCAGCGAACGTGTCGGAGGTGGTGCAGAAGACCGGCCGGAGCTGGCACCACGCCAAACGGCGCATGGAGGAGCTCGGGATCAAGCGCACGGTCCGCAAGCAGGCGCGCGTCCCCTTGGGCGAGCGGGACATACCGACGCTGCAGCGAGCGGTCGCCGCTCTCGAGACCGCCGGCGTCCCCGACCGGCAGATCAACCGCGCGCTGGGCATCTTCGGCGAGGTGAACCGGGGGCAGAGCGGCATGCCTGAAGCCGTCGACCGCTGCGTCATCGCGCTGTGGGAGGCGGGCTTCGCCCGGAAGGAAATCGCCGCCGCGTTCGGCTGGAAGTTCGGGACTGTCTGCAAGCACATCATCCGCCTCGGCCTGGCCGAAAGCCGGTACGCCCCCGGCTCCTACACGGTCGCCGGCGCGCCGGACGCGGTGCCTGGGGAGGTGTGGAAGCCGCACCCGTGGGGCTATCAGGTCTCCAACATGGGCCGGGTCCTCGGGAAACGCGGCGACCTGCTCTCGCAGGACGTCGGACCAGCCGGCGGAATGAAGGTCGCCCTCAGACACCCCGACGGCCACCAGACGACGGCCATGGTCGCGGCGCTTGTCCTGGCGGCGTTCAAGCCCGAGATGCCGTATTCCCAACGGCGAAGCATCTACCTGAACGGCGACAAGAACGATCCCCGGCTGGCGAACCTCGTGGCCGCGCGTCAGTTCGACGGACCGATAGCGGCCAAGGCCGTCCGGCAGGGCAAGAACACGCAGCCCAGCCATTCGCACGTGCCCTACCTAGATCCGCTCTGGCAGGAGGCGGCTAAGGCTGTCCCGTCCGGGCTGGAGCCGGATGTCCGCGACGACCTGATCAGCGACATGGTCGTGATGATGATCGAAGGCGAGGCGACAGACATGAAGGCCGCCTTCCGCCTGGCGCGCACCCGGTACAACCAGATGATGGGCACCTTCCGTGAGCGGTCACTCGACGCGCCGATCGCCGGGACAGAAGGCCTGACCATGCTCGACAAGCTGGCGTCCGGGTGACCGATCTAACCGGCTATTGACGGAATCGCAGAACAGAGCCAAAAACAGCACAAATGTCAGGTGGTCCAAGACGCGACCACGACGCCCCCGGCCCTCGGCGCGGGGGCTTTTTCGTTTCCGCTCCGTCCATGCATCGAGCTACGGCAAAGGCTGGCTCGGAGCGAGAATGCCCCTCGGCCTCGCCGGGGACAGTTCGCGTACCGCAGCGCCACGACGCCTTCGGGCGGGCCTGCGGATTTCCCGCCGCCCGTGCACCGGCCGGCGTACCCCATCACATCGGCGGGCCTCCTTGTCGGTGTGGTTGAAGCGCGAGGTCCGGGTTCCCGGCGCCACCGACGCCCGGCCCAGCGCTTCGCCAGCCCGCCCTGATCAACCGGTTCTCCTCGGTTCCGGCTTCAGGGCGGGCATAGCGATCTGCATGAGAGGGCTTCGCATGGCTGAGAACCACAAGGGCCAGATCGTCGTCGGCCTCAAGGCGAAGACCGGCCTCGCCCGGGCGTTCGTGGCCATCGTCAGCATCCCGGTCCTGTTCGGCTGGAAGCCGTCGGAGGCGACGGCCACCCGACTGGCCGAGATCGCGGCGAGCCTGATCCGTGTGAAGGCGGTGACGCCGACCTGGCGTCGGATGACTTTCCCGCTCGGTTCGAAGGATGGCTTCCGCCGGCGCATCGCCGGGCCCCGCTACCTCACCCTGCACCTGGGCCCCAAGGCCTGACATGCGGGGCTCCGACCGCCGGTCACCCGAAGCGGCGGAATACCGGAAGCTCTACAAGACCGCCCGTTGGCTCCGGACGAGAGCGAAGCAGCTCGCTGACGAACCGCTCTGCCGGATGTGCAAGGCGCGGGGCCGCATCACCGCGGCGACGGTCTGTGACCACGTAGACCCGAAGACGAAGCAGGACCCGGCCACATTCTTCGACGGCCCCTTCCAGTCCTTGTGTGACGACCCGCGCTACCGCTGCCACTCCCGCTGGAAGCAGCAGCAGGAGGGCCGGGGCTACAGCATGGAGATCGGCGAGGCCGGCATCCCGCTCGACCCCGACCACCCGTTCAATAGGTGAGCCAGGCCGGAGGGGCGGAGCCGCCATCATCACAGGCCGCGAAACAGCGGGCGTGAGCCGCATCGGTGGCGGGACGCCCCGGGGGAGCGGCGAGCCGAAGCCTACCCTCCACGGCCGCCCACAGGCGACGCCAGACGGCATCCGGAGGGGGTAGGCGGGTCGAAAGTCGCAAATCCAAGCGCCACGGACCGGCGGCGGCCCCGAAAGCTTAGTTAGTTTCGACGCAGGGAGGTCGTGGATGGGCGCTCGCGGCCCCGGCGCGGGCCGGATGAAGGCGGCCCGAAAGGCGCTCGGGGAAAGTCCGAAGCGCCGACTGCCGTGGCTGAAGAAGGGCCTGACCCGTGCCGAGCGGGTGATGGCTTTCGTCGAGTTCCTACCGATCACGAAGGGCAAGCTCGCCGGCCGCAAGCTGAAACTGCTGCCGCGCCAGCGGGCCTTCATCCAGAAACTCTACGGGTCGCGGCGCGTCAGGATTGCGATCAAGTCCGAGCCGCGAGGTAACGGCAAAACGGGCCTCCTCGCACCGCTCGCGCTCTGCCACCTGCTGGGGCCGGAAGCGGAGCCTCGCGGCGAGGTCTACTCGGCGGCCATCGACCGGGGCCAAGCCGGGATCATGTTCAACGAGATGGAGGCGATCATCCTGGCGGTGCCGGAGTTCGCCGCCCGAACGAACGTCATCCGCTTCAACAAGAAGATCGAGGTCCTCGACGGCGACGGCGTGGGATCGATCTACGAAGCGCTGTCGTCGGACGCCCGACGAGGTCACGGCCTGTCGCCGAGCCTGTGGGTCTACGACGAGCTCGCCCAGGCGAAGGATCGCGAGCTTCTCGACAACCTCATCACAGCGATGGGGAAGCGGAACAACGCGCTGGGCCTGATCATCTCGACGCAGGCACCCACGGACGAGCATCCGCTCTCGCAGCTGATCGACGATGCCGAGAAGGACGAGTCGATGCTGGTGGACCTCTTGTCCGCCCCAGACGACGCCGACCCCTTCTCGGTTGAGACGCTTCGTGCCGTGAACCCGGCGCTCGGCGTCTTCCTCGACGAAGGAGACCTGCTCGCCGAGGCGGAGCGCGCGCGGCGGCTGCCGGCGTTTGAGCCGGCGTATCGGAACCTGAGGCTGAACCAACGGGTCGACGCCAGTCAGGACAATCGCATCGTCACCGGCGCGGTCTGGAGCCTTGGAGCGACGCCGGTGGATCGAGAACGCCTCCGGGGTCGTCGCTGCTTCGGCGGCCTCGACCTGTCATCGAAGCACGATCTCACGGCGCTCGTTCTGGTTTTTCCTGACGACGACCCAGAACCCGGCTTCGACGTCCTGCCGTTCTTCTGGACACCCGAAGACGCCCTCGCCGCCCGGCGACCGGCCGAGCAAGAAATCTTCAAGGGATGGATCCGGGACAAGCACCTCGAGGTCATCCCGGGGCCGACAATCCGATACCGAACGGTCGCGGAGCGGCTGGCGGCGCTCGCCACCGAGTTTGAGATCGTCTCCATCGGCTACGACCGCTGGCGCATCGACGACATGAAGGCCGAGCTGGCCGAGGTCGGGGCGGAAATCGCGCTCCACGAGTTCGGCCAGGGCTTCAAGGATATGGCGCCCGCGCTGGAATATTTCGCCGAGCTTGCCCTGACGGGCCGGCTTCATCACGGCGGCCATCCGGTCCTGACAGCGAACGTCGCCAACGCGATCGTCGTCAGTGACCCGGCCGGGAACCAGAAGTTCGACAAGGACAAGTCCAACAGGCGCGGGACCACGCGGATCGATGGCGCCGCTGCGCTGGCGATGGCGCTGGGCACGGCACGTCGGCTTGTCAGCGAGGAGACGCCAGTGAACCTCGACGACTACATCCAGAACGCGGTCCTCGTCTGATGCGCTGGTGGCCCTTCGATGCCCCTCGCCAAGAGACCAGCACTGCTGACGAGCTGGCGAAGCAACAGCGGCTCCGCCTGAGCAACGGGGGAGGCCGCTTCGGCTGGATTTTCGGGGGTGAAAGCAACTCGGGGAAGCGCGTCAACCTGCAGTCCACCCTGCAGCTAGCCACGGCGTGGGCCTGCATTCGGCTGACCGCCACCGCGGTGTCGTCGTTGCCGATGGGCATGTTCGAACGCCAGGCCGATGGCGGCCGCGGCGACAAGATGGACCATGACCTCGCGGCGGTACTGATCGACAGCCCGAATGCCGATCAAACCGGTCTGGAGTTCTGGGAGACGATGGTCGGTGGCGTCGTCGCCAAGGGTAATGCGGTCGCCGAGCGCGTTCAGTACGGCAAGCGCCTTTCGGCACTGCAGCCGATCGACGCGCGTCCGGTGCGGGAAAACGGTGTCCTCGTCTACAAGGCCTACGACCGCGGCAAGGTCGAAACGCTCCCGGCCGACAAGGTCTTCCACCTGAAGGGCTTCAACTTCGGTGGCGACGAGGGGCTGTCTCCCATTTCGATGGGCGTACACTCGCTCGGCGCTTCGATAGCCGCGGACGAAACCGCCGGCCGCATCTTCGCGAACGGGCTGCAGCAGCCGCTGTTCATCGACTCCGGCCAGGCGAAGCTCACGAAGGAGCAGCGAAGCGATCTCCGGGAACTGTTCAAGAAGTTCACCGGGTCGGACAACACCGGAAAGGTGATGGTTCTCGAGTCGGGCATGAAGCCCGTCCCGTTCAGCCTCAACTCCAAAGACGCGCAGATGCTGGAGAGCAGGCGCTTCAACGTGGAGGAAATCTGCCGCTGGTACGGCGTGCCGCCGATCATCGTCGGGCATGCGGCCGATGGGCAGACGATGTGGGGGTCGGGCGTCGAGCAGATCCTGATCGCGTGGCTGACGCTGGGCATCAACCCGCTCTGCAAGCGGATCGAGGCGCGCATCAAGAAGGACCTGATCCCGCTGGGCGAGAAGCGGCGAGTCTACTTCGAGTTCAACCGCGAAGGCCTGCTCCAGATGGATAGCGCGGCGAAGGCCGCCTACCTCAGCGCGATGGTCCAGAACGGCCTGATGGACCGGAACGAGGGCCGGGCGAAGATCAACCTCTCCTACCGCAAGGGCGCTGACGTTCTCACCGCCCAGACGAACCTCGCTCCGCTGGACCAGCTGGGCGGCGGCAGTGACCCGCGCGCCCAGATGCGCGCCTGGCTCGGCATCAAGGACGACTGACTATGAACCGAAGCAGCCTTCCGGCCGCCGCCGTTCTGGCGCGGCGCGAACTCGCGCACTCCGCGTGCCCTCCCCGGGCGCTGGCGGCCTGGAACCCCGGCATTCGTGCAGCCGCAGGCGAGACGGACAACACGATCTCGATCTTCGATGTCATTGGCTACGACTGGTGGACCGGCGAAGGGGTCACCGCCAAGCGGATCGCCGCCGCACTGCGCGCCATCGGCGAACGGGACGTGGTGGTCAACATCAACTCCCCCGGCGGCGACTACTTCGAAGGCTTGGCGATCTACAACCTGCTGCGCGAGCACAAGGGCAAGGTGGTCGTCAAAATCCTCGGCATCGCGGCCTCTGCGGCCTCAGTGATCGCCATGGCTGGTGACGAGGTCCAGATCGCCCGCGCCGGGTTCCTGATGATCCACAATGCTTGGGTCACCACGAGCGGGGACCGCCACCAACTCCGCGACACCGCGGAATGGCTGGAGCCGTTCGACGCCACCGCCAACGACATCTACGCAATCCGTACCGGCCTGGCCCCCGAAGTCATTGGTCCGATGTGCGACAAGGAGACGTGGATCGGCGGCGCCGAAGCCATCGAGAAGGGCTTCGCGGACACGCTCCTCACGAGCGATCAGATCACGGACGACCCCCAGCAGCGCGAGCGCAGCGACCGCCTGCGCGCGGAGCGGGCGGTCGATAACCTTGGCCGACTGTCGGGCGCCACCCGCGCCGAAATCCGGCAGCTCGTCCAAGACCTGAAACGCGTCACGCCCGGTGCTGACGACAACGGCAAGCCCGGCGCTGCCGACCCGGACCTCCGGTCCCTGCTGGACCACGTCCGGACCCTCTGACGCCTACCCACCCCCTTTCAAGGAAAACGATCATGACCCTCCGTCAATCCCTGGCGGTGTCGGCGCTCGCTTGCGTCGGCGCCCGCGCTATGACCGCCCAACCCGCCAACGCGCCGTTCATGCTGCGCGGCCTCCAGATCGCCTACGGCCCGGAAGATGACCGGGGCGGCGGCGACATCAAGGAGCTGCGCCAGCAACTCGACCGCATCACCGGCGAGGTGAAGCAGACCGCCGAGAAGGCCCTGAAACAGGCCGAGGACACCGGCAAGGTCACCGACGAGGTGAAGGCCGCGGCCGACAAGCTGCTGGTCGAGCAGAAGGCCCTTCAGGGCGCCGTCGAGAAGATCGAGGAGCGCCAGCTCGAACTGGAGCAAAACGCCGCCGGTCGCCGCGACCGCGCCGAACCGCCGAAGTCGCTGGGCGAAGCCATCGCCCAGAGCGATGGCCTGAAGGCGTTCCTCGCCAACGGGGCCAAGGGCACCCAGCGGATCGAGGTGAACAACGTCATCACCTCGGCCGGCAACTCGGGCGGCGGTCTGATCACCCCGACCCGCGACGGCGAAGTCATCAGCCTGCGTCGGCGCCAACCGCGCATCCGCTCGCTGCTGAACGTCGGGCGCACCGACTCCAATCTGGTCGAGTACGCCAAGCAGGTGACCCGCACCAACAACGCGGGCGTCGTGGCCGAGAACACCCTGAAGCCGGAGTCGAACTACGCGTGGGCCAAGGCCGACGCCCCGGTTCGCTTCATCGCCCACTGGGTTCCCATCTCGCGCGCCACGCTTGAGGACGCTGCCGCCCTTCAGACCGAGCTGGACAGTGAACTGCGCTACGGCCTCGACATCGCCGAGGACGAGGAGTTGCTGAACGGCGACGGCACGGGCGAGCACCTGTCCGGCCTCCGCGCCAACGCGACCGCCTACGCGGCCCCGTTCGCGATGGAGAACGAGACGCCGATCGACACCCTGCGTCTGGCCCTGCTGCAGCTCGAACTGGCGGACTATGCCGGCGACGGCTTCATCCTGAACCCGATGGAGTGGGCGAAGATCGAGCTGACCAAGAACACCCAGGGCAGCTACATCTTCGCGAACGTCCTGCAGCTGGCCGGGCCGACCCTCTGGGGCCGCTCGGTGGTCTCCACCACGGCGATGGACGCGGGCGACTTCATGGCCGGCGAGTTCGGCGTCGCGGCGACGATCTACGACCGCATGGACGCCGAGGTCCTGTTCTCGACCGAAGACCGCGACAACTTCGTGAAGAACATGATCACCGCCCGGGCCGAGAAGCGCCTGGCCTTCGCGGTCAAGCGCGCGGCGGCGCTGGTCGACGGCACCTTCCCGGTTCCGGCCCCCTAAGGCCTGAGCCGCGGTGACAGACGCGGCCCGGTCGAAAGGCCGGGCCGCTTTTCCTGACGCAGCAGAGAGAAGACCCATGCACATCAAGTTCAACCGCTCCCTCCGGGGGGACTACGGCCGCGCCCGCGTCGGTGACGTGAAGCTGGTCGAGAAGGACGTCGGCAAGAGCCTCGTTGAGCGCGGCCTCGCGGTCGAGGTCGACGCGCCGAAGGCCGGTGAGGTCGACAAGAAGAACTCCGCCGCCAAGACCGGCGCCCAGGCCTGATCATGGCCGTCCTCGTCGTAACCCCGCCGGACCCCTTGGTGTCGCTCAACGACGCCAAGGAGCATCTGCGCGTCCGGCACTACGAAGAGGACGGCCTGATCGAGCTCTACCTCAAGGCCGCCACCTCGTGGGTCGACGGCCCAAAGGGCTGGCTGGGCCGCTCGATCGGCCAGCAGGTTCTGGAGGTGAAAGGAACCGCCTTCGGCGAGATCTGCACGCTCCCCTTCGGCCCGGTGATCGAGATCGTGTCCGCCACCTACATCGACGAGGCCGGCGCGGCGCAGACGCTCCCGGCCGACGTCTACGAACTGCACGACGATACGCTGGCGCTCGCGCCGGACCAGTCGTGGCCCGCCACCCGCGGCCGCCGCGGTGACGCCGTTGTCCGGTACAAGGCGGGCTATCCGGCGGTGCCCGAGGCGGTTCAGCAGGCGGTGCTGCTTCTCGTGGGCCAGTGGTACCGCAACCGCATGGCCATCAACGTGGGCAACTTCGTCAACGAGCTGCCTTTCGGCGTTGAGGCGTTGCTGGCCCCCTACAGGAAGTTCGGCTGATGCAACACGTCTGCTTCACGCGGCGGTTTCGCTACCGCCTGAACGCGTCCAGCTACATCGAGTACCTGCCCGGCGAGGCGACGATCCCTGAGGCGCACGCGAAGGCGGCGAGGAAGGCCAAGGTCCTGAAGCGCGAACCCGCGCCGGAGCCTGAAGAGACGAAGAAAGGCGGGGCCTGATGGATCCGGGCGAGTTCGACACCCTCATCAAGATCGTGCGGCCAACGAAAACCGGCCGGGATGCGGCGGGGACGCCCCAGTTCTCCGACGTTACCGTGAGCGAGCCGTGGGCGAAGGTCACCTACCCGGGCGGCAAGGAGTTCCTGCAGGGCCAGGGCGAGGCGTCTGAGCAGCGCGTGGTCTTTCGCATCTACCGGGATGACCGGGTCGACACTGGCACGGTGGTGATCCTGAACGGCAATCGGCACGACGTGCAGGACATGCGGCCGTTCAGCGATGTGATGGAACTCCACACCGTGGCGCGGCCCCCGAAGGCCCCGACGCCGTGAGGACCACGATCTCGACCTCCGGGTTCAAGGAGATGGAAGCGGCCCTCGGGGAGCTTACGAAGGCCACCGGCAAGAACGTCCTGAAGCGAGCAGGCCTTAAGGCCATTGCGCCGGTCGCGGACGTGATGAAGGCGAAGGCTCCGAAGGACTTCCACGACCTGGAGGAGGCCATCGACTACGGCTCCAAGCGGGCGAAGGGAGCCAAGAAGCACTTCAACGACCCCGGCACGGTCGAGGTCTATGCCGGCGTCAGCGTCGTCGGCGGCGGGATGCCGCCACAGGCCACTCAGCAAGAGTTCGGCAACGAGCACCACGGCCCTCAGCCCTACGGGCGCCCGTCTTGGGACCAGGAGAAGATGCCGACGCTCGAACGGACGAAGGACGAGCTTCGGCCCGAACTGGACCGGGCTGTCGCCAGGGCGCGTCGCAAGGCGCTCAAACCTACGAGGTAAGCAATGGGCCAGATCACCTACGCCAAGGTCGGCGGACCTCCCGCCTATTGGCAGGGTCTCAAGGTCATCAACCTCGACACCGGCCAAGAGGTGCTCGATGTGGTTGAGGTCGACGCTCACGAGGGCTGGCTCATCAGCTATCGGCGGAACGCCGAAGGGCACATCTACCCGGACCCTGAGAACCCGGAGCAGGCCGCCCGCCAGAGGGTAGAAGGCCGGTTCGAAATCAGGCGCCCTAGCTGATGGAGGAAGCGCTCCTCGAGCATCTGCTCACCGACGCGACTTTGGCCGCGCTCGTGCCGGATCAGGCCATCCGCTGGGCGGCTCGGGAGGGCGATGTGTGCTTGGCGCTCTGGCTGATCGGCGCGCCCCCGGACTGGCACCTGAAGGGAGCCAGCGGCGTGATCATGTCGCGGGTCCAGGCAGACTGCTGGGCCCTCGACTTCCTGACGGCCAAGGCCATCGGAGACGCCTTCAAGGCCGCCCTGCCGGCGACCGGCCAGGTCATCGGCGGCACCAAGTTCCAAGGCTGCGTGATCCTCGACACCGAGCGCACGCAGACCGGCGAAGCGCCGAACGTCCGCCACAGGACCCGCATCGACGTTCGGATCACCCACAAACCAGCCACGTAAGGAGACCACCAATGGCTGACTCTGAAGCCACCATCGGCCTTGGCACGGCCTTCCAGCTGCGCTCGGGCACTTCCCCGACGTACACCTACACGGACATTGGCGAGGCGGTGTCGATCACGCCGCCGAACCCGACCCGGGAGACGGTGGACGTGACCCACCTGAAGTCGCCGAACGGCACGCGCGAGTTCAAGGGCACGCTGCGCGACGGCGGCGAGGCCTCGGTGATGTTCAACTTCACCCCGGCCGCCTACGCCCAGGCCTCGGACCTGTTCATGGACGACGAGGTCCAGCATTTCCGGATCCTGTACCCGGAGGGCGACAGCGACGACTTCTCCGCCATCGTCACCGGCAAGCCGAGCGAGCCCATCGAGGTCGACAGCGTTCGCCGCTTCACCCTGCCGATGAAGGTCACCGGCCTCCCGACCTACGTCCCGGCGCCCTGATCATGAGCGCCAATCCGCACAAGGGTGAAGCGCCCCTGAACGCCTGTGGCCGTGACTGGGTCCTGGTCCTTCCCTTCTCCGCCGCCAAGGCGCTGAAGTCGGAGCATCAGATCGACCTGCTCAACGACGGCCTGGCCATCGCCCAGATCGACAAGCTGGACATCGTCCTGCTGGCGATGCTGAAGAAGGCTCAGCCGGACGCTACGCCGGAAGACGCCGAGGCCATCCTCGACGAGAAGGGCATCAAGCCGGTGGTCGAAGCCATGCTCCCGACGCTGGCCAGCTTCATGGGCGTGCCCGTCGAAGACCTGAAGAAGAAGGCCGGCCCGGCCGACCCTCAGTAGCCCGCTGGGACTGGGAGGAGAGGCTGATTGAGTGGATCGGCCTCGGCCTCTCCCAGGAGGCGTTCTGGGAACAGACCCTCATGACCCATCGGCTGGAGCTGGCCGGTCAGGCGGCCCGGCTGGAGCGGGAGCACAAGGCGCGGGCATGGGCCGTCTGGCACACAGCCTGGATGATGCGGGTCAAGAAGCCCCCGACGCTCGAGGAGCTACAGGGCGGGAAGGCCCAGAAGGTTATACAGTCAGCCGACGAGATGCGGGGCGTGTTCCGGCGGATGCGTGCGACGATGGCTGAGAAGGGCCACGAAAAATAGGACGGGGCGGCCTTCGGGTCGCCCGTCACTTTTTGCGTATCTGCTCCGAGTAGTCCGGAGACTGAGGCCGGTTTCGCTCGTTGCACAGCGCGTCCATCATTATGTCGTCGTCTATGAAGGCGGTCGGCTCTTCATCGACGTAGACCACAAAATCGGACCAGCCGGCGTAGGCACCCATCAGGTTCTTGGAGTTCACCTTGCCGCACACGACGCGGCGGCTGGCTACCACGTCCCGGAACCGGGCCGTCGGATAGTCCAACAATGCCTCGTCGAGCGCCTCCCGTGCACCGGCGAACGTCTCAGCGCTGGCGGGTTCATCAGTCCGCACCGGCGTCTGAGCCTGAAGCAGAGCGGCAAGCGCCGCGATCATCATCAACATGGCGATCTCCTGAGCCGCGCACGATTGCGCCGGCCGGTCGCTGCTGTCCACACACGAGGTCACCATGTCCGACGCCACGATCGGCGCGCTGAAGGTCGTCCTCGGCCTCGATAGCGCCCAGTTCGAGAACGGGCTTAACGCCGCCCAGAAGCAGCTGAGGCAGGCCGGCCGGGAGTTCCAGAAGGTCGGGCGCCAGGTCACCGACATCGGCCGGAACCTCAGCACCGCGGTCACCCTCCCGATCATCGGTCTCGGAGTCGCGGTGACGAAGACGGCGGCGGATTTCGAGACCGCCATGAACCGCGTCAGCATTTCGACGGGCGCGACCGGCGAGAAAATGCGGGCGATGTCCAACCTCGCCCGTGAGATCGGCCGAGAGACCGTGTTCAGCGCCAGCACGGCGGCAGACGCGATGGATATGCTCGCGAAGGCCGGTGTGAGCGTCGAGGACATCCTCGGCGGCGCGGCGCGCGCGGCGGTCGACCTTGCCGCCGCCGCCGGCACGGACCTTGACCCGGCGGCCGCCGCGATCACCGACACGATGGCGCAGTTCAAGAAGACTGCGGAGGAACTGCCCCAGGTGGTCAATCAGATCACCGGGGCGGTGAACGAGTCGAAGCTCGACTTCAGCGACTTCCAGCTGGCGATGGGTCAGGCGGGCGGGGTCGCTGCGAACCTTGGCGTCTCCTTCGAAGACTTCAACGCCGTGCTCGCGGGCACCAGCCCCCTGTTCTCCTCGGGCTCGGACGCCGGCACGTCGTTCAAGACCTTCCTGCAGCGGCTCGTACCGCAGACCGAGAAAGCCGCGACGGCCATCGCTGACCTCGGCCTGTCGTTCCATGACGCGCAGGGCAACCTGCGACCCATGAGCGACATCGCCCAGCAGCTTCAGGACAAGCTGTCTGGGCTCTCGGATCAGGCGAAGACGCAGGCCCTGACCGACATCTTCGGCACCGATGCGATGCGAACGGCCATCGCGCTGATGGACCAGGGAGCCGCCGGTCTCGATCAGATCGCCGAGCGGATCGCGGCCACGGATGCCGCCGCGCAGGCCGCCAAGCGAATGGAGGGCTTCAACGGCCAGCTTGAGCAGATGAAGGGCGCGTTCGAGGAGCTCGCCATCGCCATCGGGCAGAGCGGCTTCCTCAACATGATGACCGGGCTGGTGAAGGCGGTCACCGGCCTGATGGAGCGTCTCGCGGCTGTCAATCCGGCCATCGTTCGTGTCGGCCTGGTGGTCGCTGGACTGGCCGCCGCCTTCGGCCCGGTCCTCATGGCCGTCGGCGCGATGGTGAGCAGCTGGGGTGCGCTGGTCACCGCGCTGGGCACCGGTGGAGTTCTCGCCGGCCTCGGCGCCGCTCTCGGCTCCATTGCAGCCGTCGCCCTTCCGGTCGTCGCGGTCATCGGAGCGCTGGCCGTCGCATTCTACGCCTTCCGGGACGAGCTGGAGCCCATCATCCGGGAGTTCGGCGAGGCGTTTATGGAGGCGGTCGGGCCCGCCATCCCTCCGCTCATCGATGCGCTCAAATCCGCCTTCGCCGGCCTGTCGTCGGTGGTGATGGGTGCGCTGAACCTGCTCGCGCCGGTGGTCAAGGTCTTCGCGGAGGCCATGGTCGGAGCCTTCGGGCCGATCATCCTCACCGTCGTCCGGACCTTCGTGGCGACCCTGACCAGCGTGTTCGACATCCTCGGGCAGGCCTTCCGCACGATCGGTGCGCTACTCCGCGGGGACTGGTCGGAAGCCTGGAACGCCGCCGGCTCGCTCGTCATGTCGGTGGTGCGCGGCTTCGGCCGCATCATCGAGGCGGTGTTCCCCGGCGCGCTCGGCTGGATGCAGAAGCTGTATCAGGGCGTTCGCGAGTGGATCCAGAACAAGCTCGGTGCGGTCTTCACCTGGGTGTCCAACAAGGCCCGCGAGGTCGGCGACGCCTTCTTCAAGCTCTACGACCGCGTCGTCGGCCACTCCTACGTTCCAGACATGGTTCGGGAGACCGGCGAGTGGTTCGCCCGCCTGCAAAACCTGATGGTAGTGCCGGCGACGCGCGCGACGACGACGGCTGCGGACCGGTTCCGGCAGATGCGCGAAGATATCCGTGGGGTCCTTCAGGGGCTGATGACGGACGTCGAGCGGGCGGAACTGGAATACCAGGACGCAATGGCGCAGATCGGCGCCGCGCGCGCCGACCCCGCGGCCGATCAGGCAATGCTGGACGAGTTCGCCCGACGGGCCCGCGCTCGTCGCGATGCGGTCAACGTCGAGAACCTCGACCCGCTTCCCCGGATCGAGCTTCGGCCGCTCGACGAGGACGGCTCTATCAAGCGCTTTCAGGACAGCATGCGCGAGGTGCAGGAGCGCATCAAAGACAGCCGCGAGGATTTCGCCGACGCCTTCGCATGGGGCATCCGAGACGCCATGGACGGCGACTGGAAGGACCTCCTGAAGTCGATCGTGGGCGACATCTTCGACGACAGCCTGCGCCAGGTCGGGCGCATGCTGTTCAACTGGGCCCAGAAGTGGGGCGGCGACGGCCAGGGCGGCTGGGACTTCGCCAAGATCGGGTCGACCATCGCCAGCTTCTTCGGCGGCGGCGCGCCCAAGTTCGCGACGGGCGGCCGCATCCTCCCGGGAGGCGCCGGCGGGGTGGACAGCCAGTTCGTCCAGTTCTGGAAGTCGCCCGGCGAGCAGGTCGACATCTACACCCCAGGGCAGGACATGGGCCCGGCCCGGTCCATCACCCAGAACTACTTCACCGGCAACCTCATGACGCCGGAGTTCTGGGAGCGGATCAACCACGGCGACATGGCCGCGGAGAACCGCGCGCACACCCGGTCCATCACTGACGCGCCGAAGCTGGGAGCCTCGCAGGCAGCCCGGCAACAGGAATACGCGGTCGGGAGGAAGAAGCGCTAATGCCTCTCACGCTTCCGTCATGGCCCGGCCCGGCCAGCGTCACGCCGCGGCCGATCACTTCGCGCAATGAGCATCGGCCGGCTTTCGGCGGGCCTGTCACCCGGAACCTGCGGCCCGGCACCCGCTGGGCGTGGGATTTCGTCATGCCCCCGATGACCTACGTCGAGTCGTTGGACTGGGATGCGATCCTGTCGGAAGACGACACGGTCCGGATCGAAATCCCCCAGCCGGGCTTCGACACTGGCCCGCCCGGGTCGCCGGTGACCGACGAGACTGTGGCTCCCCCGATCAATCAGTCGGGGCGCTACCTGGCGGTCAAGAACATGACCCCGAGCTACGTGGTGAAGCAGGGGCAGTGGCTGTCGGTGGAGGTTGACGGGCAGCTCTATGCCTACAAGGTCCGCGAAACTCGTCTCGCGACATGGCCCGGCGCCCCTGACGTCACCTTCTCGGACGGCACGACCTTCTCGGACGGGTCCAGCTTCACCCAGGACCCGATCCCCGGGGGCCTCTGCCTCATCCAACTGCTGACCATGATCCGGAAGCCGATCCCCGCGGGGACGGCCGTCAACCTTGCTCAGCCGATGGTCGAGGGGTTCGCGACGGTCGACCCGTCATCGCTGGAGATCGGCACCGACGGCTTCGTCCGGCTTCGCTTCACGATCGAGGAGCGCGAGTAGATGGACAGCGCTTCGATCATCGCCCGGTCGACGGCCGCGCCATGGCTGGTCCAGATGGTGCGCCTCACGGCTCCGGAGTTCACCGTCCGCTGGTCGACGGGTAGCGTCGTGAAGTGGGGCGACGAGGAATACGAGGCTCGGCCGGCCATCGGGACACTGGGCGATCTGCCGGTCTTCGAAGACGGCATCGACAATCAGACGACCCGGGCCAGCTTCACCGTCTATCCGGCCGACGCCGAGGCCCTCGCCACCCTTGCCCAGCCCAGCCTGCAGAACTCGCTGGTCGAGGCGTGGGAGGCGTCCATCGATCCTGACTTCGGGACCATCATCGGCACGCCCGATCCGCTTTTCCGCGGGCTGTACGACTTCCCGCGCATCATCGTCGGTGACCGCCTGGAGCTGATCATGGAGTGCGGGACCGAGGAGGCCCTGCTCAACGAGCCGAACGAGGACCGTCGGCTCTCCCACCCGTTTCACACCTCGATCTGGCCCGGTGAGCTCGGGCTCATCTTCGTCACCGGGCTCGGCCGCAAGATCTACTGGCGCCAGAACCAACCGTCGTCGGTGTCCGGCGGCGGCGGCTACGTCAGCGGCGGCGGTGGCGGCGGCAGCGTGAGCCAGTACTGATGCTTGACCATGTCGCCATCGCGCAACGTCGGCTTGCGGCGGCTGAGGCCTGCCGCGCCCGCTTTGCCGGACGCCCGTATGAGCCAGGAACCCGCGACTGCGCCCGGCTCGCCGCGCATGACCTGCACAAGCTCGGGGTCCGCATCCCCTTCCTGAAGGGCGTGCGGTGGAGCGACGACTCGGAACCGCGGGCGCCGAGCGAGACCGACGCCCTGAACGAGCGCCTGTCCCGAGCGCGGGGGCAGCGTTCCGGGTCTCGGCTGTCCGGTTCGGGCGTCCTGATCCTTCGTCGGCTGGGCTTCCAGTCACTTCATGACGCGGTCGATGCCGTTGGCCTCCCGCGCATCGCGGTGGCGCGCGCGCTCCCGGCCGACATCATCGCGCTGCCGACAGAGCACCGGCTGGGCGCGCTCGGCATCTTCATGGGGAACGGCAACGTCCTCGCCTACCACGAGGATTCGCCGAACGCCGAAGTGTTCCAACTCCAAGAAGCTCTGCACGCATGGAGGGCCATCGGTGGGTAAGGCTCTGAAGACCGCCGGAACGATCATCGCCGGCGCCGTGCTGGTCGCGACCGGCGTGGGCGCGCTGGTCGGCGTCAACGTGGCCGCGATGGGGATCGCCAGCTTCACCGGCTCGCTGACGATCGGACAGCTGGGCACCCTCAGCTCCGGCCTCGTCGCGCTCGGCGGGATGCTGGAGAAGCCGCAGTCTCAGGGCTCGGGATCACCGACCGACTGGACCTCGAACCCTGACCAGCCGATCCCCTTCGCCTTCGGCCGGGTCGGCGTCTCGGGCAAGATCGTCCACCGCGACGAGTACGGTAAGGACAACTACCGTCAGGGGATCGTCTCGGTCTATTCGGGCGCCGGCCCAATCAAGGGGTTCGTCAGCTTCAAGGCCGACGAGGCCGCCGTCACCTTCGACGGGTCTGGCGAGGCGATCGGCAAATACCACGGCCAGATGTGGCGCAGCACGCGCCGCGGCCTTCAGCCGGACACGGCCCTCTCGTACCCGGCCGGCGCGGCGTTCCCCGGATGGACCTCGGCGCACCGGCTGTCTGGCAAAGCCTGCGATCTGTGGGTGCTCCAGCAGGACAGCAAGTTCAGCGTCTATCCGTCAGGGGAGCCGAAACCGACGGTCGTGCTGGACGGCATCTACGGCTACGACCCGCGCGAGGACGACACCTACCCGGGCGGTTCGGGCCCCTGCCGGCTGGACGACCGCTCGACCTGGCCGTGGATCGAGGACCCGATCATCGCCGCGCTCAACTGGGCGCTGGGCCTGCGGGAGAACGGCCAGCTCGTGGGCGGCATCGGCGCGTCTATCGACGGGATCGATGTCCCCGCCTTCGTCGAAGCCGCGAATATCAGCGAGGCGAATGGCTGGAAAATCAGTGCCTGGCCCGACACGTCCGAGGACGCCTCCCAGGTCCTGAAGCAGATGCTGCAGGCCGGTGGAGCGGTCTACGCTCGTCACGCCGGCAAGATCAGCTGCGTGAGCCGCGGGGCTCCCCGGCCCAGCATTGTGACCGTCACCCGCCATGATACGGCCGGGCCGATCGAGCTGGACGCCGGAGCGACGGCCTTCAACCGCATCAACACGATCACGCCGCGCTTCATGTCGAGCGCCCACGGCTGGAAGCTCACGCCCGCCGACCCGGTCACCTTCGAAGACCTCCGGACCGAGGATGGGGGCAAAAAGTCCGACAGCATCGACTATCGCTTCGTTCCCGTTGTGAAGCAGGCGGCCGAGCTCGCCGCCTATGACATCCTCGATGCGCGCGAGCCCTTCTCCGGGACCATCCCGCTGAAGCCGCATCTCCGCCGGCTGAAGCGCGGCGACTGTTTCGTCATCGACGAGCCGGGCTTCCTGATGGACGGCGTGAAATGCCTCGTCCTGGGCCGCGCTTATGACACCCGCACCGGGGAGGTCCGGATTTCGTTCCGGTCGGAGACCGACGGCAAGCACCCGCTGGCTCTCGGCAAGACGACCACCATGCCGGACTTCCCAGAGCTGGAGGTGGTCGACCCGACCTTCGTTTCTCCGCCTGAGGCCAGCGAGTGGGCCTTCGCGGCGGAAGGCCTGACGGAGGGGCTCGGCACCGTCCCTGCGCTCGTCTTCAACGGCGATGTCGCGAACCCCAAGGCCGAGCGAGTGATTTTCGAGTACCGCGTCGTCGACACTCCCGAGCGCCCTTGGGCCGGCGCAGGTGAGGAGCCGCCGACAGTCGAGCGGAAGGAAGTCACGAGCGTCACTACTGGCACCGTCTACGAGGGGGCGGTTTCCTACCGCATTGGCTCGAACGTCAGCGAGCGGCTGGTCCTCGGGCCTGTGACGGCCGGCGACATCATCCTCGTACCGCCAGGTGCCCGGCTTCCGATCAGCCGTAGTCCCGCTTACCCGGTCACGTCGGACGACGACTCGATCACCATCATCGAGCACACCGTGGCCTTCTCGGACGGCTCCTCGCAGGTCATCCCGGCCGGGTCGGTCACGAGCCTGTCCAGCGGCATCCGATACGGGCTGTTCTGGTCGTCAGCCGAGGGGTTCCAGTCCGCGGAAGAACCCGCCACCACCCTCATGACGACCGGCCGTCGGGTCTTCCTCGGCTGGGTCGCGACCTCGACAGCAGGGACCTACCCGGCACCGGAAACTCCGCCGCCAGGCTGGGGCGGAAGCGGCCCGGTCTACGAGCGATCCGCAACCGTGGAAGCCTGACTGCAGAGGGCGCTAGGCATCGGCCGTCTCGCTCTTGGCCAACGCTTGGGCGAACCGCTCGTGCTTGGGGTTGGAGGGAGCTGGCATTTTGCTACCCTTTCGCCACAAACCGGGAGGCCGACATTGAGCTACGACCCGTTCAACTTGCCGAAAATGGACTTCAAGATGCCGCCCCTGCCCGAGATCAAGTCACCGGCCGAGTACGCAAAGGATTCTCTGGTCGCTGGCCTGCGAGGGTTTGAGGCGGGCCTAGGCGATGATGAGGAGATGGTGATCGACTTCGACGGCCTGCCGGCCGGACATCGCGTCCACCATATCGGAACGGCCAGCTCGTTCGTCGTCTTCCATTCCGTTGACGATGCCGGACGAAAGGCCAAGACCTACCTGGCTGCGTTTGGCGCTCGAGTGACGATCCTCGCCCAGGCCAAGCCGCAGGAGATCCCGGAGGCTCGCAGGGTCGGCTTCGAAGTACCGAACTAGGTTACCTCATCCATCGGCCAGCCGCTCGCAGATCGCGTCGGCCAGGTCCTCGTTGAAGGGGGCGGGGCGGGCCATGCGGGCCCCGAGGTGGGTGCATTGTTGAGGAGGGCCAGGCGCCGCAGGCTTCTCAGATCAGCAACGGAGGCGATCATGGACGCCCGGACGATCAGACGCTCAGGCACGCGGTACGTGGTGGAATATCGGGGTGCCGTGGAGAAGCACTGCGCCACCGAAGCAGAGGCCCGAGCCTACATCGAAGCTGGCGTGTTCCCCTCGGTCTTCGACCGACGCGGGGCATCACCCTTCCGTCGATGATGCGGCTGCGGAAGTCCGCTGTTCAAGGCGCAGGTGCGTCCGGATCTGACGCGGCGAACACCGATATTGCCCGGCTTCCTCGAATCTGACCATTTTTGCGTTAAGGTAGCTGGTGCTCCGATGGGACTTCACACTTTGAGCGGCGTTACCGCGCGAAAGCCGCAGCGAGGCTACCGGCCGCCTTCGGTGGTCCATGAAACCACGCTCACTGCGGTGTTGGCGCAGATTGGCAAGCCGCCCTTGGAGGCGAAGCAGCACTCGTTCTTAGCTGCCGACCAGAGCGCGTCCGACACAAGGTTGTTCTACGCTGGGTCGATCGACTTATTGAAACGGGCCAGCGTTGCGATCGTTGGTGCTCGGGCCGTGACCCTGGACGGCGAGCGCCGGGCTCGTCGCCTTGCTCGCGAACTCAGCCTCGGCGGTCTCACGATCGTCTCGGGGCTGGCCAAGGGCGTCGACGGGAACGCTCACCGTGCCGCTCTTGAGGCCGGTGGCAGAACCGCCGCAGTAATCGGAACGCCGTTGGAACAAGCTTATCCCGCCGAGCACAAGGAGCTGCAGCAGGAGATCGCCGAGCACCATCTGTTGCTCTCGCCCTTCGCTGCTGGTTCCCGCGTTTTTCCGGCGAACTTCCCGAAGCGCAATCGCGTGATGGCAGCGCTAACCGATGGGACTGTAATCATCGAGGCCTCCGACAGCTCGGGAACGCTGCACCAGGCAGTAGAATGTGAGCGCTTGGGTCGGTGGCTGTTCATTCTACAGTCGGTGGTCGACAATCCTGCGCTGGAATGGCCGAAGCGCTTCGCCCGATATGAGCGTACCCGCGTCGTGAGGACCTCGGATGATATCCTTGGCGTCCTTGTTCCCTGATCCCATCCACACGGTCGATGTCCAGGCATTCTGCACCTTCGCCGTGTGGGACTGGAAGGTGACGCGCTTCCGACCAGAGGACCATAAGGCGCGCTTCATCGTGCATGCCGTCAAAGGCGACCGCGCGAAATTAGCAGGCAAGTACCAGGACCTGACGTTCGGCACAGGCCAGCCACCGGTCCGGATCGACGAGACCAATTTCGAACTTGTCACGGACGCTTGGGCAAAGTGGGCCGTGGGCAAGATTAGAGCTCGGAAGATCTCCGGCCCAATTGTCCTGGCCCCCTTGCCCACCAGCAAGGCAGTTCCCGCTCTGGCGAACTATCGGACGAGGGACTTGGCGCGACTGGTCCAAGCGCACCTCGGTGGGGCATCAACCGTCTGGGACGGAGTACGATTCCGCGAGGAGCGCCAGCCCGTCCACGGCGGTGGGAACCGCGCCACGATCACTGAAGACATGGTCTTGGTCAGTGAGCCTCCTGATGGCGAGATGGTCGTGTTGGACGACGTGTTCACTACGGGTGCCCACCTTTCTGCGTTGGTCAGGCATCTGCCGACTGCTCGACGGCCAAATTTTATGGTGACCGCGGGGCAGACCGTGTGGGAGCGGCCGGAAGACGTGTTCAAACGGCCTGTGTTCGTCCACTCCGTCTATCCCTAGTCCAAGCCATATGCGATCGCGGCGCAGTCAGCCGACACAAGGCTTCCTGGATCCGCGCTCGCACCGAGGCGTTCGAGGCCCGCCGCCCTCCGGGGTGGCGGGCCTCTGCTGCGTTACGCCACGCGCGGAGATCGCCTGGGCGAGCCTGCCAGGCGGCGAAGGGTCGGCTTCTTCATCATTCCCGGCTTCGGACGGCTCGGATCCGGAAGCAGCTTCGGCAGGTACGCCAGCGCGGCTGGGTCACGCCTGCCGAAGTAATCCTCGGCGCACTCCGGTATCCAGACGGTGTCGACGTACTCGAGGTAGAGCGGGAGCATCCGAACCGGGTACTGCCGGGCCAGAACGTCCGCCTTGGGCGTCCAGTGGACGTAGGGCGTGTGGTCGTTGGCAGCCTCGGGATGGCGCTCCTCCAGCCACTTCGCGAAGCCCTTCCCGACGCTGATGTCCGGACGGAGCTCCTTTCCGTCGGGGCCATTGTCAGCCATCCGGTAGCCGAGCATCTCCAGCCGGCCCCAGAGGCGGATGACGAGCTCGTTGATCACGGAGAAGTAGCCGGGGTCGACGCGGTCGGCGTTCGCGTTGAAGCGGGCGATGAATGCCGGGACCCGCCCGTGGAACGAACCGGTCTTCCTGATCTGCGGCAAGACGGTCGAGGTGACCCACTTCTTGAAGCGCTTGGCGCTCTCTTTCCGGCTGGTCAGGATTAGGCTGTAGAGGCCGGACTCGTTGATAACCGTCGACCGCTGCGCGCGTCCGATGGGGTCGACAATGTCGAGGGCATCCCGCTCGTCGTCATCCAGCCGCTTCGCGGCGTCCGAAGCGTTGCCGATCTCAAGCGCCCGACACACGTCTGCCAGAACGAACCAGGGTTCGCCGTCGCGGTCGATGATGCGGAAATCGAAATGGTCTTCGGTCTCAAAAACCTGCAGTGCGTATTGCAATGTCGTCGTCCATTTTTCTGGCCTGGGGGCCGCAACGGATCGTTGACGAATTCCGCGTAGCGGTGTTTACCTCGTGCTCGACAGAGCTGGCGAACTTCGCTGCCGGTTGATCCAGACCCCGGCAGTTTCGTCAGATAAAGAGGCCGCCGACGTTGGCGCGTCGGCGGCTTTTATCGTCCGATATCAACGATCATTATGGGGCGCAGATGGCTAACCAGCCGTCAACGGGATTGACGATCACTTTCTGGGCGAATCGCTATTGCCACGGGGACGAGCCTGTGGACGGGCCCTGAAGGCTGCAGTTCACTTTCTGGCAGTCCGCCCGCAGCTTTCTTGCGGACCTTCCGCAACATTCCTTCGGAGATCGCTGCTCCGCATGACCATTGTGCAAGCCTCAGGTGGGCCTCATCCGTCTACCTCCACTTGGCCGGGAGGAAGCGATGCAGAGCGTGAAACGGCGAGCGGCGCAGTACCTAAGGATGTCGACGGAACGACAGGACTATTCGCTCACCTTCCAGGAAGCGGCCATCGCAGCGTACGCGGAAGCGAACGGCTACGAAGTCGTCACACGGTTCGTCGATGAGGGAATAAGCGGAATAGGGATCGAGAACCGACACGGCCTTCAGAATCTCCTCTCCACGGTCGTATCCGCGGGAGCCGACTTTGACGTCATCCTGGTCTACGACGTGAGCCGGTGGGGCCGCTTCCAGAACCCCGACCAGGCCGCGCACTACGAGTTCATCTGCAACGAGGCCGGCGTCCGGATCGAGTACTGCGCCGAGAGCTTCGCGAACGACGCGTCGCCTACTTCTGCACTCCTGAAGCACATCAAGCGGGCTATGGCGGCGGAGTACAGCCGGGAGCTCTCGACAAAGGTGCGACGCGCCCAGACGGGACTTAAGCGCGCCGGCTTCTGGATGGGCTCGACACCGGGTTTTGGCTTCAGGCGAGAAGCAGTGGCCACTGACGGCTCCTCCTTGGGGCTGCTCGCAGACGGCCAGTACAACCCATATCCCGGGGCGCATACCCGCCTGGCTCTCGGACCTCCCGAGGAGCTTGAGACAGTCCGACGAGCATTTGCCTTGTATCTCGAACCGGGAGGCACGTTTGTCAGCGTCGCCAACGATCTGAATTGTTCGGGCCGGGCGGGGCTCTTTGGGCTGCCGTGGGATGCAAGGCGCACTAGGAAGCTACTGCTCGACCGGCGGTACGCCGGAGACTTGATCATCAATCAGCGTCGCACCGAGCTCGGCGTGACGACCGCGCAGCCGGCCGATGAGTGGCAGGTCGTGGCTGGGGCTGTCCCAGCCATCGTCGACAAGAAGACCTTTGAGGCCGTGCAACGCCGCCAGCGCGAGAGACAGCGTCGGGTGACGCAGCGCATGGCGATGGCGGACTTGCGACGCGTCTTCGCACAGACGGGCCGGATATCGCACAAGGTTCTGCTCAAGCACGGGCGCTGGACGCCACGGGTCTACACCTCACGGCTAGGCGACATGGATATGCTCTACGAACTGTGTGGAGCAGAGCGGCCGAAGAGCCACCGCTTGAAGAACCTGGAAGCCGCCCGTCGCGCGCGGTTGGAGCGCGGCTCAGCGTCGACAGAGGAACGACTTCTGAGCCTCCTCCGGGCCCTTCTGGAGAGGGAGGGGTATCTGACCGCTCGGTTGATTGAGGCTAGTAAGGAGCTGCCGTGCGTCCGCACTTATCAGCTCCGGTTCGGAGCGCTGGCTGTGGCGTATGAGAAAATCGGCTACCGACCCAAGAGTAGCCGCCAAGCCAGCGCCATCCGGCTTTCGCTCGCGCGGGTAAAACGCGGTGGGTCCAGCGTCGACGATGCCGTGGCTCCCCAGTGAGGATCACCGTTTGAGGTCTGCCAGGGGCGGAACAGGTCATCAACAGCTAGGCGATCTTCTGCACAGCGTTTGGTCGCTGAGTGGCTGCGCTGGCGCCACGGATGGGGCACGGGGCATCTGTGCTTCTGACCCGCTACCAGAGAATGGCGATAAACTCTGCCGCCTCCCATCGAGCCTACATGGCTCGTACCGGGCTGACGCGATCTGGCGCGCGGATCTGGACTGCAGACGAGATCGCGATCCTTCGGGAGAGATACCCGGACTATGCTGCGGCCCAGCGGCTGCTCCCGCACCGGACGATGCGCGCCATACAGCAGAAGGCCGTTACTCTCGGCATCACTACGCCTCGACGCTCCTGGAGAGAGGGCGACGTCTCGCGGCTGAAGCCGAGGTATCCGACCCGGGAACCAGTGCAGGTAATCGCGGAGGACTTGGGCAGGCGGAAGAAGGCGGTCTGGGACAAGGCTTCTAAGCTCCGGATCCGCCGCCCGCGCCGCCGGCCGAGCGCAGTCGACGACCCGCTCGTTCACTCGATCCGCCAACGAGCATTCGACCTGCACATCTCAATCAAGGAACTGGACGACGAGGCCGGAGGCGGGACCTACTTCCGGAGGCCGACTAAAAAGAGGAACTGGCGGGCGATCACCAAGGCGCTGCGATGTCTCGGCGGTGAACTGGTGATCGAGGACACCTGATGCCCTCGGCCCTGAACCGATGGACACCGGAAGAGGACGCGGTCCTGCGCCGGCACGCGCCGAACTACGCGCGCCTGATCAGGGAGCTACCCCACCGCACCTACCCCGCCATCACCTGCCGCTGTCGAAGCCTCGGCTTGCCCACGCGAGTTAAGACGTGGTCGGGCCGGGAGTGCGCGGCCCTCAGGCGGCTCTGGGCTGCTCGCGCGTCCAACGCCGAACTCAGCGCCGCCCTGCCCGGACGGAAGTGGTCGAATATCGCAGCTCAGGCCCGCTTTATGGGGCTGGGCCCCCGCATGGTCGTCCACAAGGGCGCCCATCCTCTCCGAGCAGCCATCTCCAAGCGGGCGCGCGAGCGAGGCATCTCCAACCGCGAGCTTGATCGCCTGGCAGGCTCCGGGAGCTACTTCTACGAGGGCGAGAAGCACCTCCAGCTGAACCACGTGGCTGCAGCTGCGGAAGTCTTGGGGCTGACGATCTCCATCCGGTGGATCGAGTGATCCATGCCCCGTCGTGGTGCATCAGCCCGCTTCGTCGCCGGCTTCTCCGAGGAGCGCTAGGAGGGAGGAGCGAGGGATGATGGTTGATCGTCCGACTTTGACCCGCTTCAGGCGCCCTTCCTTCAACAGCCGATAGATCGTGGTCCTGCCGAGGCCAGTCGCCTTCGCTGCTTCGTCGGGCGTGTAGGCGAGCTTGGAATGGGCGGGGTCGAGGGCCATGCGCGCGTTCAGGCGGCGCGTCCTCGGCGTCCGCGGCGACCGAGTTCCAGGAAGGCGTGATCCAGCCTCTTGGCCTTCTGGTCGACCGGCGCATTGTCGTTCCGCTCGCGCTTCCAGATAGACGCCTCGACCTTCATCTTGCTGAGCCCGCCGCTGCCTTCCTCGACAAGGATCATTGCCCGGCGAATCATGTGGAAGAACCGAACCGGCCGCCCGTTCTTGCTGGCGATGTCCCAACCGCGCCGTCGCCAGAACGTCACCTCGTCGTTCGCGTCCTCGGCATCCCAGTAGGGCGTCATGTCGATCAGCTCCTCGCCGGCGGCCTTCTCAGGCACCTCAAGACAGCCACTCCAGTCCAGCCGGAACCCAAGCGGATCGAGGATGCTGTTCAGCATCTGGCGGGTTCGGTTGCAGGAGTGGGCGGTGAGATCGGGGCAAAGCTCCAGCCGGGCTTCAAGCTGCTGGGCTCCGGGAAGGTCGAGAAGGCGGATCATGCGACTCGCTCCGGTGATGCGGACATGATCTCCAACGCTCCTTTTCCTGGCAAGGAGCGCGTGAACGCTTCGGGAACATCCTTCGGGACTATTTCGGGACTTTGCCTCCGATTTCGGGACAATTGCTCCCAATAGGCCCCAGCTTCGGGAGCCGCCACCGGCGGTGGATGGCTCATAAGATGCTGTTTTTGCGTCGTAAAGTGGTGGCTGGGGGCGGGCTCGAACCGCCGACCTGTGGGTTATGAATCCACCGCTCTAACCAGCTGAGCTACCCAGCCCCTGACACGGGGTCCGGCGGGAACTGGTCTGACCGCCGGAAGAGGCGTGCCTATAGAGGGGCCGGAGGGCGGTTTCAAGTCGCTGCGCGCGCCTGCGACGGCGGCGGCGGGTGACGCCGTCCGGAAGGAACGGTAACACCGGCGGGGCCGTTTCGCCGCCGACCTTCCAGGGGACCCGACCCATGCGCCTGATCGCCCTCGCCGCCGCCGCTTCCGCCCTGTCGCTGGCCTCCGCCTGCGGCGCCCAGGACGGGCAGCCGACCGCCGCCGCGTCCCAGGCGGGCGCCCCGCTGGAGACCCGGCCCGCCAACGCCCCGGACCAGCAGCCGGCCTTCCCGGGCCAGACCCGGGCCCCGGCCGTGCGCACGGAGCGGGCGCTCGCCCACACCGTGGTGGCCTCGGGACTGGTCGAGCCGTGGGGTCTGGCCCTGATGCCGGACGGCCGCTGGCTGGTCACCGAGCGGCCGGGCCGGCTGCGCATCGTCACCCCCGAGGGCGCGGTGAGCGAACCGGTGGCCGGCCTGCCGGCGGTGGACGCCCGCGGCCAGGGCGGCCTGCTGGACGTGATCCCCGGTCCGGACTTCGCCGAGGACCGGATGATTTACTGGAGCTACGCCGAGCCCCGCCCGGATGCAGGAAACGGGGGCGGCAACGCCACCTCCGTGGCCCGCGGCCGGCTGTCGGACGACGGCGGGCGGGTCGAGAACGTGCAGGTCGTCTTCCGGGCCCTGCCGGCCTACGACGGCGACAAGCACTACGGCTCCTCGCTGGCCTTCGCCCCCGACGGGACGCTGTTCGTCACCCTCGGCGAGCGTTCGGACGCGCCGATGCGGCCGCAGGCCCAGGATCTCGGCTCGCACATGGGCAAGACTATCCGCATCAACGCCGACGGCTCCGTCCCGCAGGACAACCCGTTCGTCGGGCGCGAGGGGGCGCTGCCGGAGATCTGGTCGCTCGGCCACCGCAACGTCCAGGGGATCGCCATCGCCCCGGACGGCGCGGTCTGGACCCTTGAGCACGGGACCCGCGGCGGCGACGAGCTGAACCTCGACCGCGCCGGACTGAACTACGGCTGGCCGGTCATCGCCTACGGCGTCGAATACCGCGGCGGCCCGATCAACGAGGGGATCACCGCCCGCGAGGGCATGGAGCAGCCGGTCTACTACTGGGATCCGGTGATCGCCCCCGGCGGCATGACCTTCTACGACGGGGCCATGTTCCCCGGCTGGCGCGGGAACCTGCTGGTCGCGGCCCTGAAGGAGAAGCACATCGCCCGACTGGTGCTGGAGAACGGCCGGGTCGTGGGCGAGGAGCGGCTGCTCACCGACCTCGGCGAGCGGGTGCGCGACGTGGCGGTCGGTCCCGACGGCGCGGTCTGGGCGATCACCGACGAGCAGAACGGCAAGCTGGTCCGGCTGGCGGCGCAATAGGAGCGGCGGGGCGTCCCGGCGCTTCTGCGGCTGGGTCAGTCCCGCAGCAGCTCGTTGACGCCGGTCTTGGCCCGCGTCTGGGCGTCGACGCGCTTGACGATCACCGCGCAGTAGAGCGACGGGCCGCCGTTCGGGTCGGGCAGGCTGCCCGGAACGACCACCGAATACGCCGGCACCTCGCCCCGGAACACCTCGCCGGTGGCCCGGTCGACGATCTTGGTCGAGGCCGACAGGTAGACGCCCATGGCCAGCACCGCGCCCTCGCGGACGATGACCCCCTCCGCCACCTCGGCCCGGGCGCCGATGAAGCAGCGGTCCTCGATGATGGTCGGATTGGCCTGCAGCGGCTCCAGCACCCCGCCGATGCCCGCCCCGCCGGACAGGTGCACGTTCTTGCCGATCTGGGCGCAGCTGCCGACGGTCGCCCAGGCGTCGACCATCGAACCCTCGTCCACGAAGGCGCCGATGTTCACGAAGCTGGGCATCAGCACCACGTTGCGGGCGATGTAGGCGCCCTGCCGCACGATGGCGCCGGGGACCGAGCGGAAGCCCGCCTCCCGGTAGTGGTTGGCGGTCCAGTCGCCGAACTTGTTCGGAACCTTGTCCCACCACGGGCCGACCCCGGGCGCGCCCGAGGCCGGGCCCCGGTCGCCGGCGCGCAGCAGCTCGTTGTCGTTCAGCCGGAACGACAGCAGCACCGCCTTCTTCAGCCACTGGTGCGTGGTCCACGTGCCGTCCGCCGCGCGCGAGGCGACGCGGGCCGCGCCGGAGTCGAGCAGGTCCAGCGCCTCCCCGACGGCGTGCCGCACCTCGCCGTGGGTGGCGGCCGAGACGTTCGCCCGGTCTTCCCAGGCGGCCTCGATGACGGATTCCAGACGGGCGCGATCGCTCATGCGGCGGCCTCCTTGAAGGTCAGGGCGGAAAGGAAGTCGTGAAGGTCGGGGGCCACGTGGTCGATGTGATCGCCCAGCGGCTTGCCGTGGCCGTCGCCGATCAGGATCGTGGCCATGCCCAGCGCCCGCGCCGGCTCGAGGTTCTTCGGCGTGTCCTCGAAGAAGGCCGAGGTCCGCGGCTCGATGCGGAAGCGCTCGAGCATCCGGCGGAAGGTCGACGGGGCCGGCTTCGGCGTCAGATCGGCGTCCTCGATGGCGAAGACCCCGTCGAAGCAGTCGGCCACGCCCAGCCGGTCCAGCACCCGCCCGGCGTACTCCCGCGCCCCGTTGGTGAACACGAACCGCCGCCCCGGCAGGCGCAGCAGCTGGTCCCGCAGCCGCGGCGCCGGCTCCAGATCGTCCATCGGCACGTCGTGGACGTCGTGCAGGAAGTGCTCCGGATCGATGGTGTAGTTGGCCATCAGCCCGGCGAGGGTGGTGCCGTGCTCGTCGAGGAACTGGCGCTGCAGCACGCTGGCGGATTCCGGATCCAGCCCCACCGCCTCGACCACATAGGCGTTGATCCGCGCCTGCACGAGCCGCATCAGCCCCTGCTCGCGCGGGTACAGGGTGTCGTCCATGTCGAACACCCAGGCGCGGACATGCGACAGGTCGATCAAGAGGCCTGCACCAGGGTGCCGGCGCCGTGCTCGGTGAACAGCTCGACCAGCATGGCGTGCGGCCGGCGGCCGTCGAGGATGACCACCGCCTCGACCCCCGCCTCGATCGCGGCGATGGCCGTCTCCAGCTTCGGGATCATGCCGCCGGTGGCGACCCCGTCGGCGATCAGCCCGCGCGCCTCGGCGATGCTCATCTGACGGATGATCTCGCCGTCGGCGCCCTTGACCCCGGCGACGTCGGTGAGCAGCAGCATGCGCTTGGCGTCCAGCGCCCCGGCCACGGCCCCGGCCACGGTGTCGGCGTTGACGTTGAAGGTCTGGCCGTCCTCCGCCACCCCGATGGGGGCGATCACCGGCACCCAGTCCTCGGTCTCCGAGGCGATCAGCCCGGCGATCAGCTTCGGATCCACCCTGGTCGGCTCGCCGACGAAGCCGAGGTCGACCTCGTGCTCGATCATGCTGTCCGGATCGCGGCGGGTGCGGCGGGTCTTCTCCACCGTCAGCAGGCCGGCGTCCTTGCCGGACAGGCCGACGCCGCGCACGTCCGCCTCCTTGCCGGCCATGGTGATCCAGTGGGCGATCTCCTTGTTGACCGCGCCGGACAGGACCATCTCGGCCACCTGCATGGTGTCGGCGTCGGTGACCCGCAGGCCGTCGACGAAGGCCGAACGCACGCCGGCCTTGTCCAGCATGGCGCTGATCTGCGGACCCCCGCCGTGCACCACGACCGGGTTCACCCCCATCAGCTTCAGCAGCACCACGTCGGCGGCGAACTGCTTCGCCACGGCGCTCTCGCCCATGGCGTGGCCGCCGTACTTTATGACCACCGTCTCGCGGTCGTAGATCTGGATGTAGGGCAGGGCCTCGGCCAGCGTCTTCGCCGTGGCCCAGCCGCGATCCCCGGATTGCCGTTCCGTCTCGTCCATCGGCCGGTCCCTAATGCCAAGCCCCGGGCCTGTCATCATGAAACCGGCCGCCGCCGAAGGCCGTTCCGTGCGAATGAACGAGCACGAGATCGATGATCGCGGCCTGGGCCCGGCCGAGCCTGACCGCCAGGCCGGGCCGCCGGGAGTCGATTCCGCCGCCTGCCCCGAGTGCCGGGGAGTCGGCGTTTCGCCGGACGGCCAGACCTGCCCCGTCTGCGACGGAACCGGTCGGGCGACCGGCCGCGCGGGAGGCGGCTGATCCACGGTCCTGTCACCCGCGCGACACGCTGAACGGCGTTGTGCGGCCCCCGGCTCGACCTCATCCAGCTAGGCTGTTATGAGACCTCAGCGGCGGCACCTGCGCCGCCACGAAACACACTCTATCTGGGCTGCGGAGGGCATCCACCAATGCGCGTTAAGTCTCTCATTCTGGCGTCGAGCGCCGCCGGGGCCCTGGCCCTGTCGGCCGGCGCCGCGTCTGCCGAGCCGAACGGCTGGTACGGCGCGATCGACGCCGGCTGGCACACGTCTGACGTCGAGACGGCGCGCGGCGTCGATTTCGAGACCCAGGACGGCTGGGCGGCGTTCGCGCGGCTGGGCTACCGCTTCAACGACAACTGGCGGGTCGAGCTCGAGGGCGGTCACCGC
>Ga0233425_10001044_pt1 | contig 65554 bp, 53 predicted proteins | sample Watercolumn_Towu_2_FD_181712 | JGI IMG/M metagenome (GOLD analysis project Ga0233425, IMG submission 181712) | Freshwater microbial communities from Lake Towuti, South Sulawesi, Indonesia - Watercolumn_Towuti2014_140_MG | ecosystem: Environmental > Aquatic > Freshwater > Lake | place...
GATGATATCCGCAGCATCGACTGGAATGTGACGGCAAGGTTAAATCACCCCTTTGTGAAAATTTTCGAAGAAGAGCGCGAACTGACGGTGATGCTCCTGATAGATGTGAGCGGATCCAATGAATTCGGTACCCAGCATCAACTCAAAGAGGAACAAATGACCGAGATCGCAGCCGTCCTTGCTTTTTCAGCCATTCAGAACAACGACAAAGTCGGCGTGATCTTTTTCAGCGATAGAATTGAAAAGTTCATTCCACCCAAAAAGGGAACTTCACACATCCTGCGCATCATCCGCGAGCTCATCGATTTTCATCCCGAAAGCCAGAAAACCAATATCGCCGAAGCACTCAGGTTCCTCACCAACGCTATAAAAAAACGGTGTACGGTCTTTATCATTTCCGACTTTATGGACAAAGGATTTGATAACGCATTAAAGATCGCCGGCAAAAAACACGACATAGTGGCTCTGAGAATTTATGACCAGCGTGAAACCGAACTGCCTGACATGGGGCTGGTAAAGGTCTTCAATAAGGAAAGCGGAAATACAACATGGATTGATACCGGGAACAAAAGAACAAGAGTTGATTACAGCCGGTGGTGGACAAATCAAAACAAGTATCTGAACAACCTTTTCATCAAAAGCGGCGTGGATTCGGCTCACATAAATACCGGACAGGATTATGTGAAGCCGTTGGTGACCCTGTTTAAACGTAGGGAGGCAAGGTTCTGAATGAAATCAGCTGTAAAAATATTCATCCTTATCCCCTTTCTGCTGCTTCAGCATGTATTGAATGCTCAGTCGCTTGCAGATGTGACACTCGATACAAATAATATCCTCGTAGGCGACCAGGTACATCTTAAACTTACATTTTCCGCACCTAAAGGAAGCATCGTCCAATGGCCCATTCTTACTGATACCATCATATCGAAAATCGAGATTCTGGATAAAACAAAAGTAGACACTTCGCTGTCCGGCGATAAAAAGAGGATGAATTACCTTCAGGTGTTTAAGATCACCAGTTTCGATTCGGGCTTTTATGCTATCCCGCCGGTCAGAATCAGCTACAGGGAGCCCGGGAAAAAAGACTTCCAAACTGCAGAAACACCGGCAATCCTGCTGACCGTCTCGGGTATGAAAGTCAATATGCAGGAAGATATAAGGGACATTAAAAAACCCCTGAGTGCACCGTTTACCTTCAGGGAAGCCATGCCCTGGATCATTGCTTTTCTTTTGCTGGCGGCAGCAGGATATGGTGTTTTTTATTACCTCAGGAAACGGAGGAGAGCGGAACCGATATTCAGAACGCCGGTTAAGATCAGGATTCCGGCTCACCAGATTGCGCTCGATGCGCTTGAGAAACTGCGGCAGAAAAAGCTGTGGCAGAGCGGTCGGATCAAGGATTATCACACGGAATTAACCGATATTATCCGCGATTATATCCTGGCAAAATTCAATATCCATGCGCCGGAACTGACTTCGGACGAAATCATTGCAGCGCTCAGTTATACTGCAACCGACGAGGGATCAAAGCAGTTGCTGGATCAGACCCTGGCTCTTGCCGACCTGGTTAAGTTTGCGAAAATGCAGCCCCTGCCCGCAGATCACGATACCAGCCTTGCAAACGCCACAAGTTTTGTAAAGGCTACTATGTTTTTTGGTGGAGGAACTGAGCCAATGATTGACAGAACAGAAACCGGAACGGCTCAAATTGCAGAAGCATCAGCATCGGAACCCCTCAGGGATATAATCGTGCAAAGGAACGAGAAAGCGGGAAAGGAGGGAAAGGATGTTTAGACACACGGATTTCGCCAACCAGGGGTATCTTTATCTGTTGCTCATCATACCTGCGATCGGATTGTGGTACTGGTATCGCTATATGAAGGACAGCGCCAATGTCCAGCTTTCGAATACCGAGGGTGTAGAACGTACACGCCGCAGCATGAAGCAATACTTGTATTTCAGTCTTTATGTGCTCAGGGTACTCGCTATTGGTTTGATGATCATCGCCCTTGCCCGTCCACAAACGACAACAAGCAGGCAGGATGTTACCATCGAAGGAATAGACATTGTAATCGCCCTGGATGTTTCGGGCAGTATGCTTGCTATGGATCTTCAGCCCGACAGGCTCGAAGCCGCAAAGGAGGTAGCCACAGAGTTTATTGCAGGACGGCAGAACGACAGGTTCGGACTAGTGATTTTCAGCGGGGAAACTTTTACGCAATGCCCGCTGACAACCGATCACAGCGTGGTAATGAACCTTTTTAAAGATATTAAGAGCGGCATGATCAACGATGGAACAGCCATCGGTGACGGGCTGGCGACTGCAGTAACCCGCCTCAAGGAAAGCACAGCTGTGAGTAAAGTAATTATTTTGCTTACTGACGGAGTAAACAATATGGGTTCGCTCGATCCGCTGTCATCAGCAGAAATAGCTAAAATATACGGAATCAGGGTTTACGCCATCGGTGTCGGAACCGAGGGAACGGCTCCTTATCCGGTTCAAACCCCGTTTGGCGTGCAAACACAATATGTAGAAGTCAAGATTGATGAAAAACTGCTTCAGCAGGTGGCTGCCATGACGGATGGAAAATACTTCAGAGCGACGAGCAATAAAAAACTTAGGGAAATATACGGCGAGATCGATAAGCTCGAAAAATCAAAAATCGATGTAACAGAGTTCAGAAAGAAAAAAGAGGAATTTTTCCCGTTTGCGCTTCTTGCTTTCCTCCTGATCACATTAGAAATTGCGTTGAGAAATACGTATTTCAAAAGTTCACCATAGGGGGAAGGGATAATCAGGTAAATTGAGTTAATTGGATTAAAAGGGTTGATTCTGTTGATTGAGATATGGGTTAATTGTTAAATTGTTATTGTGAAGGAAAGGATCAGAAACCTTAAACTTTAAACTGGCATCATGTTTCGATTTGAACATACGGATTTTTTGTGGGCACTGTTGATGATTCCAACGTTAACAGGCATTTTTGTCTGGATGATGATATGGAAGAAAAAAGTGTTGCAACGGTTCGGTGAATGGAGGATCATCCGGAGGTTGTTGCCCGGTTTGTCTGATAGCCGGTTGGTGGTAAAATTCATTCTGTTGATGACAGGCTATCTTTTTTTGATCATCGGGATTTCGAATCCGCAGATCGGATCGAAGTTGATTGAAGGCGAGCGAAAGGGCATCGACATCATGATAGCACTGGACGTTTCGAACAGTATGCTTGCCGAAGACATTAAGCCGAGCAGGATCGAAATGTCGAAACAAGCCATTTCGAGGCTCATCGACGAACTGGAAACCGACCGGCTCGGCATTGTAGTATTTGCCGCAGGCGCTTATATCCAGCTGCCCATTACAACCGATTATGCGGCTGCAAAAATGTTCCTGACCTCGATCAATACAAAGATAGTTCCGACTCAGGGTACTGCTGTAGGTCAGGCTATCGAACTGGCTGTCGGTTCGTTTGACGAAGCAACTCACAGCCGTGCAATTATTGTGATCACCGATGGTGAGAACCACGAAGACGATGCATTGAAAGCTGCAAAAGAAGCCGCCGGTAAAGGAATCAAAGTTTACACAATCGGAATGGGATTGCCGGATGGCGCCCCGATACCGGAATTCAATCAGTACAATCGTATGATCGGCTATAAAAAGGACAGCCAGGGTTCAACCGTTGTTTCTAAATTAAATGAACCACTTCTGCAGCAGATCGCTGCTGCCGGCGAAGGTATGTATGTAAGAGCCAACAACACCCAGGCAGGAGTGAAGACCATTTATGATGAAATAAGTAAACTTGAAAAAACCGAATTTGAAACACGGATGTTTTCGGATTACGAAGACAGGTTTCAGTATTTTATTGCTGTCAGCCTCATCTTGATTATCATAGAATTATTCATTTTTGAACGTAAAAGCAAATGGTTAAGCCGGATAAACTTTTTTGGGAAATAGCGACTCTTTCAATTCTGAAAAAACTCATTTGGATAGTTGTGATCCTCACATCAACCGTTTTTGCTCAAACGGAAAACAAATATATACGCCGGGGAAATGACCTTTATGAGGAAAAGAATTTCAAGGATGCTGAAGTGGATTATATGAAAGCCCTTGAAAAGAATCCTGCGTCGTACAAAGGTCAGTATAATCTCGGTGGAGCCTTGTACAAGCAGGAGAATTACGAGGATGCTACAAAATTGTACAGCAACATTGCAGGATCGGGAACGGATTCACAGCAAAAGGCAGATGCATATTATAACCTTGGCAATTCCATGCTAAAGGCAAAAAAGTATCCCGAAAGCATTGAAGCATATAAAAATTCTCTCCGTTTGAATCCAACCGATCAGGACGCAAAATACAACATGGAGTTTGCCAAACGGATGATACAGGAGCAGCAAAAACAGGATCAGAATAAAGACCAGGAAAAAAAAGACGATCAGAAACAGGATGATCAGAAGCAGGATCAGCAAAAGAAGGATGACCAGCAAAAGGACCAGCAAAAACAGGACGAGCAAAAGCAGGACCAGCAAAAACAGGATCAGGAGCAACAGCAGCAGCAAAAACAGCAGCAGCAACAGAATATTTCAAAGCAGGAGGCTGAGAGAATGCTCGAAGCGTTGAAAAACGAAGAAAACAAGACCATGCAGAAGGTTATCCTTCAGAAGATACAGCAGGCTCGAGCCGGAAAAACGGAAAAAGACTGGTAAGGTATTTTTAATGAAACAAGTATGATAAATGGATAAATTTGCCGTTAATTAGGTTATGAAAAAATTCCTGTCCGCTATATTGATGCTATTGGTTCCGTGGTTTGTGCAAACCATAGGACAGGATGTGCGATTCGGCGCGTCCGCACCCGCATCAGTACAGGCAGGAGAAAGGTTTAACCTGATTTACACACTGAATGCCGAAGGCAGGAATTTCCGTGGTCCCTCAATGGATGGATTCAATGTCCTTGCAGGTCCGAATACTTCGCAGAGTTCAAGTATTCAGATCATCAACGGCAAGGTGAACCGGTCTGTTGAATACACCTTTACCTATTTATTGACAGCAATCGGAGAAGGGGAAGTTGAGATTTCTCCTGCGAAAGTTACTGTCGACGGACAATCCTATGAATCTAACTCCGTTCGAATTAAAGTTGTAAAAGGGAGTACGGGAAACCAGGGGCAGGGAGGTTATGTTCAGGGAAAAAGTTCAGCAGAAGAAAATGGCGATCTGAAGGACGATGTCTTTATCAGGGCAGTTGCCAACAAAACCAATCCCGTTCTTGGCGAGCAGATCATTGTTACCTATAAATTATATTTCAGGATCAATATTTCAGCCCCGGAGTTCAGAAAAGAGCCGTCTTTTCTCGGTTTTTGGAAAGACGACATGAACAAGGACAGGCAAAACTACGTCCAGTATACCGAAAACTATAACGGTCAGCAGTATAATGTTGCTGAAATAAGGAAACTGGCGCTCTTCCCTCAAAAAAGCGGTAAAATTGAAATCGAAGCTGCAACTGCAGTTTGTCAGGGTCAGGTGAGAGATCAAAGTCAGAAAAGAAACCGGGACCCGTTTTTCGATAGCTTTTTCAATGATCCATTTTTTAACAGGTACAAAACAGTTGAAATACCCCTGACTGCGAATGCCCTGACGATCAATGTTAGTCCGTTGCCAACCTCAAGCCAGCCCGCCGATTTCAATGGTGCCGTGGGTAGCTTTGATTTTTCGTCCTCAATTGATAAAACATCACTCAAAGCAAATGAAGCGATCAATCTTAAGTTGACTGTAAAAGGAAAAGGGAACATTGAACTTGTGGATAAACTCCCGATTTACTTTCCACCGGATTTTGAAGTATATGATCCGAAAATAACAAGTGATATTCATGTGACCGATGATGGTGTTTCAGGTTTTAAAACATTTGAATACCTTATTATTCCCCGGACACAGGGAACCTTCACAATCAAACCGGTTACTTTTTCTTTCTTCGATCTGAAGCAGGGTACATACAATTCAATCTCTTCGCCGGAATATACCATCCGGGTCGCAAAGGGAGAAGGAACAGCCGGAAATGTTACATACAGCGGAGTGAATCAATCGGAGATCAAGTATATCGGTTCCGACATTCGCCATATTAAAACGCGCGGGCTTAATCTTACACCCGTAGGGAGTTATTTTTTCGGATCAGCGCTTTTTTATGTTTTACTGCTGGCACCGGTACTGCTTTTTATCCTTTTCATAATAACCATGAAAAAGGAACTGAAGAAAAGATCGAACATTGCCCTGATGAAAAACCGGAAAGCTACCAAAGTTGCCCAGAAGAGGATGAAGCAGGCTCATGTATTCTTGAATGAAAACAAGAAAGACAAGTTCTTCGAAGAAGTGTCGCTTGCATTGTGGGGTTACCTCAGCGATAAATTCAGCATTCCTCTGTCGAACCTTTCCATGGAAACTGTCAGAGACGCACTGAAAGGGAAGGAGGTGAGCGAAAATGCGATAGGACAGTTCATCGAAACGCTTGAGCATTGCGAATTTGCTCGCTTTGCACCTGGTGAAAATAATTCAACCATGGACAGCATTTATAAAGAGGGAGTAAAAATCATCAGCCAAATAGAAAACGAATTGAAATGAAAGCCACCTTCACAATTTTAATTTGCATATTGCTGTCCTTAGCTGTCTTTCCCGCTGAGGTGAACCGGTTGTTTTCACAAGCCAACGAAGAATACAACCAGGGTCATTATTCTAAAGCCATTGAGCTTTACGAAAAAATCGTCGAAGCCAGGTATGAATCAGCTGAATTATACTTTAACCTTGGCAATGCCTGTTTCAAGACCAACGAAATTCCGTCGGCAATTCTCTATTACGAAAAGGCTCATAAACTCGATCCGAATGACGAGGATATCATTTTCAACCTGAATGTGGCAAATTCAAAAATCATCGATAAAATTGAAGTGCTGCCCGAGCTTTTCATTTGGAAATGGTGGCGGTCGGTTTACAATATATTCTCGCTCGAAACGTGGTCGAAACTCAGTATTTTTTTTACGATACTGTTTTTCATCTTTTTTGGCTTCTACCTTCTTTCGAAGCAGATAGTTATTCGTAAAGCAGCTTTTTACGCTGGAATAATTGCGCTGCTGATTATGGTTATCACCTTTTTATTGTCCTTACAGAAATTCCAAATTCTGAAAAATCAGCAGGAGGCAATCGTTTTTTCTCCAACTGTTACGGTTAAAAGTTCGCCAACCCCTAATAGTGTTGATCTTTTTGTTCTTCACGAAGGCTCCAAAGTAAAGATCCTTGAAAAAGTTGGCGACTGGAATGAAATAAAGATCGCCAATGGAAGTGTCGGCTGGCTACCGGTTGACGCCCTGAAAAATATCTGATGATCATTACATCTGCCTGAATTTTCATGGTTCTGTAGAATTCAATATAGCCTGAAATCCAAAACGGGCTTTTTTCAGTTGAACTGTTCCAGTTGCTGCCTTAATCCCGGTGGGTTTTCCTGCACAAACTGTAAACTCAGTATTAATGATTCATTCTGGTTATTGATTACCGGATAGGAGTCAATCCTTACTTTGGTTTCCGGCTGACGTGGGATCAAATGAATAAAACAAAAGCGGAAAGCAAAAGCGATTTTGTTTCTGGCTTTTTTAAGTGAGTAAACCATTCTTTTGATCCTTGTCAAATAGAGGTTCATTTATTGATAAAAAAAACCGACAGGGAACCACCCCCGTCGGTTTAAAAAGTAAGGCGAAAAAGAAAGGAAAAGAATAAACCTAATTATTAACCAAAACCAATTAAGGAAAGACACCTTACTTTTTTTCTTTTAAATGTCTTTGTTGCCAAAATTATAAAATAATTCAAACGGATGCAAATTTTTACAAAGTTTTTTTTTGTTAAATTTTGTCCCCTCTACAAGTCTTGCTAATAAAGGATTAGCACAGCCCTGAAAAATTCATTACACTTGGAAATTTTTAAAACAGATGTTTTCGATTATTCTCGACAATTCAATAACTGGATTTCAGGGTATAAAAAATAATCCCTTGATGAGTTATCCCTTTGCTTTTTTTAAAGTAAATCCGAATGTGGAACCGATCCCGGGAGTGCTACGAACATTGATGGTCTGATTATGAGCTTCAATGATGTGCTTGACAATAGATAAGCCAAGCCCGGTTCCTCCCAGTTCGCGTGAACGCCCTTTATCAACCCTGTAAAATCTTTCGAAAATCCGGGTGAGGTGGTATTGATCAATGCCAAGCCCGTTGTCAGACACTTCAACGAGAACATTTCTGCCCATATCGTACAATCCGATTTGCGTTCTGCCGTCGTCTTTACCATACTTAATCGAATTTGTAACCAGGTTGTTCAATACCTGCAGGATCAATTCTCGGTCGGCAATAACCGGAAAGGACTTTTCGCAGCCTTCCTTGATCGAAACCCTTATGTTCTTGCTTTTGCCCTGGATCTCTAGTGATTCGATTGATTCCTGAACCAGTCTGAGAACATCGAATTTTTCTTCTGTAAGCGTAAAACTGCCTTCTTCAAGATTGGAGATCATCTGAAGATCGTTAACTATTTCAGCAATTCTATTAACATTGTTTATTGCTTTTTCAAGGAACCGGGTGTTGATGTTCTCATCATGAAGCCCCCCTTCGCTCAGTGTTTCGAGATATCCCTGGATATTAAATATGGGTGTCTTCAGTTCATGAAAAACATTGCCAAGAAATTCTTTGCGATACCTTTCAAGTTTTTTTTGCTTCTTCTGTTCTTTAAGGGTATTTTGTTTCCATTGAATTACTTCCGACTCGGCAAAATCAATGATGTCCTTCCTTACTTTTTGCATGCTGGTTTTCTCTTCCTGCGTGGCTTTCGTATCATAAATCGTTTTATAGATAATTTTTATTTTCCGGTAAATAAAATTCTCCATCAGATTAAAAAATACAAAATACCCTGCAACAAACAAAAAAAGCGGACTTAAAAACAACAACAACCAACCTGAAGTGTCTGGAAAAAATAATCGGATAACAAGGATAATCAGCAGGATAATTCCGGCAACAACGCCTGCAGCAATGGCGGCTATTTGACGGGGTGTCGCATTTTTCATGAAGAGACAAATTTACGGTTTATTCAGTAAAACCGTAACCGACTCCCTTAACAGTTTTAATATAATTTTTTCCGATCTTTTCGCGGAGTTTTCGAATATGGACATCCAGCGTGCGGTCGCTAACAAAAACTTTGTTACCCCAGATTTTAGAGTAGATTTCTTCGCGTGTGAAAATTTTCCCCGGATAAGTTGCCAGCAGGACAAGGATTTCAAATTCAATTTTGGGAACATGAAAAATGTCGTTGCCTATGACCAACTCCCTTTTATTAAGATCAATAATGAGGTTAGAAGCTTCTATCCTGTTCTGCTCGGTCCTGATTATTGATTTGCGCTTCAGCAGAGCTTTGATTCTTGCTATCAATACTCTGGGTCTGACAGGTTTGGTGATATAATCATCTGCTCCAACCTCAAAGCCCGCGATCTGGCTGTAATCTTCACCTCTGGCTGTAAGGAAGATAATAAGGGTATCTGAAAAATCAGGTGATTCACGAAGCTCTTTGCATAATTCCACTCCATCAAGACCAGGCATCATTATATCGAGTATGATAAGATCAGGTTTGTGGCTTAGAGCAAGGTTTTTGCCTTCATTGCCATTCAGGGCAGTGAAAACAGCATATCCCTCTTTTTCGAAATTATATCTCAAAAACTCGAGGATATCTTTCTCATCATCAACAATAAGGATTTTTCCGTTAATTGAATCCATACCGGCTGCAAAATTATTTCTATTTTCTGATGCCAGGATTTTTCAAGTTTAATTTTTTGTTAAGCCTTTGTGTTCTTAAATTAACGTAAAGGTAAGGAATTCTTAAGCTGGGCGTATTTTGCCGGGATTACTTTTGCCCGAAAATTGTAAAATAATTCGGTATGAAAAGAACAAATTATCAGTTTAAAACATCAGCCATTACCTTAATAATAATTACAATTATTTGGGCTGGTAAATTATTTGCACAAAATGATGCAGACTCATTTACCGATGATATCAATGGTATAAAAGATCAGATATCGGGCGTCGATGAGAGACTTAAAACCGTTGAGAACGACGTAAGCAGTTTGAAAAAAATAAAATTTTCAGGTTACATTCAGGCTCAGTGGGAGCATTTTGAAAATCCATCAGTTTATCCGGCTAATTATTTTTCGGTTCGCAGGGCACGACTCAAGGCAACTTATGAACCGGTGACCGGCGTTGCATTTGTTTTACAGCCTGACTTTACGCCGGGGAACCTTTCGTTAAAGGACGCCTATGCTCAGGTAAATGAGCCGTGGTTGAAAACTTTCTCTTTGTGGATGGGTCAGTTTAACCGAACCGATTATGAAGTTGAGTATTCATCGAGTAAAAGAGAAATGCCGGAGCGTTCAAGAATAATACGGGCTCTTTACCCGGGTGAACGTGCGTTAGGCTTTAAGCTTGAAGCAAGCCCACAATCGGTTCCATTGAAAGTTCAGATTGCAATGTTTAACGGCAACGATTTTCTGACAATAAGTGATGTGGACAAAAAGAATGATAACCCGACAAATAAGGATTATGATGATTTTAAGGACTTGATGGTTCGTGCCACATACCAGTTCCGGCTTGGACATTTTGGAAGCCTTGATTTCGGGGCTCATGGATACTTTGGCGCAATTAAAGCAACTTCAACCGACCTGCTAGATAGCGAGTATAAACTCGATAAAACGGTAAAAATCGGAGACCGGATCAATAAGCAATGGTATGGACTTGAGCTGCAGTTTTATGCTGATGTACTTGGCGGAATGGCAATCAAGGGTGAATATATTCTGGGTAAGCAGGCATCCGTTGGAGCCAGCTCTTCCGCTACTCAAACAATTACTCAAAGCGCTTTGGCAAACGATACATTATTTGTTACGACCACTACAACCACAACTACGACTGTCTATCCGGGGATTGTACGGGATTTTTCGGGCTACTATGTTTACCTGATTAAAAACATCGGTAAGAAAAATCAATTTGCTATGCGCTGGGATGTTTATGATCCGAATACTAAACTCGGCAGTTCCGATATCGGGCTAAGCGATCACAAATATGATAATGGCTCTGAATCTGAATCCTCAAATACGGTAATTGAAGACAATACCTCAACGACCACCGTTACCAGGTCGGTTCTGAAAAATACTTTAGGGAGCGGTACGGACGATATTAAGTACGGAACGCTCTCATTTGCATGGCATCACTATTTCAATGAGAATATCCGTGTCACGTTGGCGTACGAAATGCCTTTCAATGAAAAAGTGGATAAAAACAGCAACGGTGTTGGAAATGTTACCAAGAGTTACACGGTTAATGGAATAGCCGGTAAACTGGATTATAGCGAAGTTTTCCCTCAGAACGTATTAACTCTGAGAATTCAGGCTAAATTCTAATTTTCAAATAAAAAACAATCTAAAATAAAGACAATGAAAAGTTCAACAAGATTATTACAGGCATTAAGTTTTGTACTTATCGCCGTTATTGGATTTGCTTTCATGCCGGGTCCGAAGAAAATAACCGTTAAGGGTTCCGATACAATGGTTATTCTTTCACAAAAGTGGGCTGAGGCGTACATGAAAAATCATCCTGAAGTGACCATTCAGGTCACCGGCGGTGGCAGCGGAACAGGCATTGCAGCTTTGATAAACGGGGCAACCGATATTTGCAATTCGAGTCGCCCTATGAAAAGATCAGAGATCGAGAAGATAAAGGAGCGATACAACTCAACTGGTATCGAGATTCCATGTGCCAAGGACGGGATTACGATTTTTCTGAACCAGTCAAATACGAGAGTGAGCGAACTAACGCTGGATCAGCTCAGCGGAATTTTTTCGGGCAAAATACGGAACTGGAAGGAAGTTGGCGGTGAAGATGCAGAAATCCGGCTTTACGGTCGTGAAAACAGTTCAGGTACTTATGCGTTCTTCAAGGATGAAGTTGTAAAAGCAGATTACGCTGCAAATTGTCAAACCTTGCCGGGCACTGCTGCGGTTGTAAATGCTGTGAAAAATGACAAAAACGGCATCGGATACGGTGGTGCAGCTTATGCCACCGGCGTAAAGCATTGCAAGGTGAAAAAGGATAATGAAGGTAAAGCTTATGAACCATCCGCTGAATCGATCAAAACGGGCGAATATCCGATCACGCGGTATTTATATATGTACACAGCCAACAGACCAACAGGTGAAATAAAGGCGTTCATCGACTGGACGCTGGGTGCCGATGGTCAGGCGCTGGTTACCGAAATGGGATATTTCCCTGTCAAGTAACAGAAAGGCAGCTAAAATAATTGGGATCAAAAGGCAACCCGGTTTTCCCGGGATTGCCTTTGATCGGTTAAAGCGAGTACAAAATGGACCAGGAGATTAAGGCAAGCATCACAGTTCGGGCTGAATCATCCTTTACAGCAGAATCGTTAAAAAAGAAATTCAGGTTCTCCGAATTCTTCGCTGAAAAACTCATCACGTTGATTGCTTTTATGTCAATCGCCATCATTATTTTAATTTTTGTTTTTGTCTTCCGGGAAAGCCTCCCGATATTTTCGCAGGGTAAATCGGTGCGGAAACAGACAGAAACAAAGGCTGATGAACCCGAAAGATATGGATCCGACAATTCCGGTGCAGTCCTAAACCCTGAAACATATACTCCCGGTGATCTTCAACCTGAACAGTACGGACAGGAATCGCTAAGTCCTGAACGCTATGACGGAGGGGATCTGCAACCCGAACGGTATGGTGTATCAGAAGACTCCACCGGAGAAACAGCTCAAAAAGAAACCATCCTTCTTGGCAGGCGTGATGATGCCGGGGGAAATGAAAAAATTGGAATAAAAAATCTATCCGGCAGGGATTGGCAACCTGTTTCGGACAATCCCAGGTACGGACTGATACCCCTGTTGCTTGGTACTTTGAAGATTACATTAATATCAATCCTGCTTGCCGCACCAATCGCTATCCTTGCTGCACTTTTTTCAGCTTCATTTGCGGCTAAATGGCTTCGTGAAATTATCAAGCCGGCGGTAGAATTACTTGCAGGCTTTCCTTCGGTAGTTGTTGGTTTTTTTGCCCTGATGGTAATGGCGACTTTCTTCCAGGATTTATTCGGTTATTCGAGCCGTCTCAATGCATTTGTCGGGGGTGTGGCGATGGCTCTTGCTGCCATTCCAGTCATTTTCACAGTTACCGAGGACGTGATGACGGCAGTGCCGGCAAGCTATAAAGAAGCCAGCCTCGCCCTCGGAGCAACAAAATGGCAGACTGCTTTTTTTGTTGTTCTGCCGGCAGCAACTCCCGGTATATTTGCAGCAGTCCTGCTTGGAATCGGTAGGATCTTCGGCGAAACCATGATCGCTTTAATGGCAACCGGCAATGCAGCTATGATTTCAGCCAATCCGTTCGAATCAGTAAGAACCCTTGCAGCAACCATCGGCGCTGAAATGGCGGAGGTGGTTTTTGGTGATATTCATTACAGCGTACTGTTCCTGATCGGTTCACTTCTATTTATCTTCACTTTTTCGCTTAATGCAGTAGCTGAGTTTTATGTTAAAGGCAGGCTTATGAGACGGTTTCAGGGTAAAACATCATGAAAAAGCTGAAAAACCTGACAGGCGGTTTGATGATGGGAATTACAGCAGCTTCTGTAATTCTTATCATTATCATCATTGTCGTCATGCTAGGGGTAATTATACTTGGGGGAAAGGAAAAATTTTCCTGGGAGTTCATAACCTCCTTCCCAACCAATGGGATGACTGCCGGAGGCATTTTCCCTGCCATTTTCGGTACGGCTCTCATGGTCATCATTATGACGATTGCGGCAGTTCCGTTTGGAACCATAACTGCCATTTATATGTCTGAATATGCAAGCGAAACTTCGATCCTGTCCAATACTATACGATTTGCTGTGAGGACTTTGGCTACTGTACCGTCCATCATTTTCGGACTGTTCGGTCTTGGATTCTTTATTAAATTCGTGGGAGGATCGATGGATAAATTGTTTCTGGACGGACAGCTGACCTGGGCACAGCCGAATATTCTCTGGGCAAGTCTGACTATGGCTCTGCTTACTTTACCGGTGGTTATTGTTTCAGTTGAAGAGGCAATCAGAACTGTACCCCGCGATTTAAGAGAAGGCAGCCTTGCATTAGGTGCTACCCGCTGGCAAACAATTTTAAAGGTTGTTCTGCCGGGTTCTAAAGCCGGCATTATGACCGGTACTATTCTGGCAATTTCGCGTGGGGCGGGCGAAGTAGCGCCAATCCTGTTTACCGGTGCTGCTTATTACCTCGCTACGTTGCCACACTCGCTCAGCGATCAGTTTATGTCGCTTGGCTACCATATTTATATCATGTCCACCCAGTCGTCAGATGTGGATTTGACATTGCCTATTCAATTCGCCACTACTATGGTTTTACTCTTATTAACTTTCTCATTGAATTTTATCGCCGTTATCATACGTTCAAGGATAAGAAGGAAAAGATAACAAACGGAAGAATCACCAGAAATGAAAAATATCAAAATAAAGACGATGGATTTGATGCTGCATTATGGCAGCAAAATGGCTCTGAATAAAATCACTGTAGATATTCCGGAAAATGAAGTTACAGCGCTTATCGGACCCTCAGGTTGCGGGAAATCAACATATCTGCGAACACTGAACCGGATGAATGATTTAATTCCCGGTGTTCAGATTTCCGGTGTTGTCAAGATTGACGGACTTAATATCTATAACCGTGACATCGATGTGGTAAACCTGCGTAAAAAAGTCGGAATGGTTTTCCAAAAGTCAAATCCGTTTCCTAAGTCAGTTTTTGAGAATGTGGCGTATGGACCCCGGATAAACGGGATCAATGACAAAAAGAAACTACAGGAAATTGTCGAAAGTTCCTTGATAAAATCAGCTATTTGGGATGAAGTTAAAGACCGGTTGCACGATTCAGCCATGGGTTTGTCAGGTGGACAGCAGCAAAGGTTATGTATAGCACGAGCTCTTGCTGTAAATCCAGAAATCGTTTTAATGGATGAGCCAGCCAGTGCACTGGATCCTATTTCGACTTCAAAAATCGAGGAATTGATTTTCGAACTAAAAAAAAGCTACACAATTGTGATTGTAACACACAATATGCAGCAGGCAGCGCGCGTAAGCGACTATACGGCATTTTTCTATCTTGGAGAATTGGTTGAATTCGGGAGAACTAAAGTTATTTTTACCGCACCCACTAAAAAACAAACCGAGGATTATATAACCGGACGGTTCGGTTAATACCTATTTTTGAAAAATAATTGTCAAGCAAATGGAACGACATTTTGAAACAGAACTCGAAAAACTTCATCACCGCCTTATGAAAATGGCGGGAATTGTGGTTAATCAAATAATCGGTTCCCTTAAAGCACTGCAGGAATGCGACGTGGAAGCTGCCAGGGGTATCATCGAACAAGACCGGAAAGTGGACAAGCTCGATAACAAAATCGATAAACTATGCCAGCGCATTTTCGCATTGACCCAGCCTGTTGCGACCGATCTTCGCTTTATCATGTCGGCACTTAAAATCAATAACGACCTGGAACGCATGGGAGATCATGCCGTCGGAATAGCTTTAAAAATAGAAACTCTGGCTGAGAACAGAGAACTGGTTTCTTCTGTGGATTTAAATGACATCGTGCTTCAGATCGGCAAGCTTATGGAAAAAATGGTTACGATCCTTGCTGAGAGGAGCACAACCCATATCTTCGATATATTCGACCTCGCATCCGAGATTCATGACAGGATTGAAGTCCATTCAAAGGAAATCATTGACGAAATGACCAGGAAAAGCGAAATCATCGTTGTAGCGACTAACTTAATGCTGGTGCTCACACAGATTGACCGGATCGTCGCCTATACAAAGAATATTGCAGAATCAATGGTGTTCGTGGTTGAGGGAAATCTGGTTAAGCATGCTAAGCCTGTAAGATTAAATCCTGAAATTACATCCGAACCTGAAAAGGACAACCGGTAAAATGATCCCTTTGATTCTCCTGAAATCAAATCTCCGCCTGAAAGCGAAAATCTTTGACCATTTAGAAAATTAATATTGGGGCAGTAAATGAAATCACATGTACCACAGGTACATCTTGACTTATAAAAATCTTCAGTAAATACTGTTGCAAAGCTTTCCCGCCTTTCGTTCAAATGGTTTTGAATTGCTTTACCAAAAGATAATAATTAAAGCTTCTTGAAATTTCTTTTAAAAACGTGATCTGACTTTGGGGCAATCATGTTCGGATTTGTTTTGAATAACCGCTATTTATCAGAATAAATATTTCAGGTTGAACAAATAGCCACTTAGCAGGTTTATTTGACAAATTAATATAGAATAAAGTCATTTGATTAATCCTCTAAATTTTATTCTATGAAAAAGTTTGGAATTCTGGGCACAGGTGTAGTCGGACAAACCCTTGCCGGAAAGTTAGCCGGGAATGGTTACGCAGTAATGCTAGGTACCCGAAATATTGATCAAACACTGTCCAGGAATGAAAAAGATTCATTCGGGCGTCCACCCTTCAGAGAATGGCATAAACAAAATCCGCGAGTAAAATTGGGTTCATTCGCTGAAGCTGCTGCTTTCGGTGAATTGATTATCAATGCCACCAACGGACAGGGTTCACTGGAAGCTTTAAGGCTCGCAAAAAAAGAAAACCTGGCAGGTAAAACACTTCTCGATATTTCGAATCCGCTGGATTTTTCAAATGGAATGCCTCCAACCTTAACGGTATGTAATCATGATTCGCTTGCAGAGCAAATCCAGCGCGAATTTCCTCAAGCAAAGGTTGTGAAAAGCCTGAATACTATGAATGCTTGGGTTATGGTCAATCCAGCTAAGGTTCCCGGAGATCACAATGTTTTTATCAGCGGAAATGTCAATGCTGCTAAAGATGAAGTGAAGAGTCTGTTAACCGGTTTAAACTGGAAGCCCGAAAATATTATCGATTTGGGGGATATTTCAACGTCGCGAGGTGCGGAAATGATACTTCCGTTATGGGTCAGGTTGCTGAACACCTTACAAAATCCATCATTTAATTTTTATATATCGGTTGGCAGTCCTCCTGCAATGTGATGCAAACACCACAAAATTCAATAACCTTGCAGCAAGGATAGCAAGTAATCGACTCATTAGGAAGTCTGATTGACTATTGGCACTGAATCAGGATTAATTGATTAAAGCCGAAAATGTGCGAATAAATAAAACGGAGTCATTATAACCTGTAAGGGTCATTGAAGTAAAACATACCTGCTCCAGGTTTTGCCTTTAAACGAGACCGAGAGGATGTAGTTCCCCTTTGCAATGTTGGACACATCGATGGAATAATTTTGAAAATCGGCGTAGTTCTTGATTTTATCACAAAACACAATCACACCGGCTAACGAAATCAGTTTGATTTCACATTCTTTATCAACTTTCAGCGACAAGTTAATAATCAGAAATTTATGTGCCGGGGTCGGATAAACATTGATTTCCATAATCATCAATAATTAAAGCCTGTACATCCCCGGCAATTGTGCAATTCGTACTACAGCAATCAAAGAATTATTAATCGTCAGTAAAGCCTCCGATATTCCGACCGGAATAAAAAAATTTACTTGTTTTCAATGAACTGTACTCAATGATTAATCGTGATTTTTTGAGAAAGTAATATTGAACGATTGCAATTTTTTCAAATTTTATCAAAATGTAACTGTTAATAAATAGCTTAAATAAAACCTGCCTGATGATTTTAAGTCGTCAAACAAACTCAAACCACCAGGCAGGAGTACAACGTACCTGGAAAAGAGGTTAGAATGGATACTGCGCAACACGGAGGTGGGCTTCCTTTACAGGGATCGGAGGCGGCGGAGCATTATGCTCTCTGATTACAATCGAAGCCCATCTGTACTTACCTGTGCCGTTAGGAGTTACTGTAAGCTGGATTTCATCATTGCCGACTCCTGTCATTTGATCAAATTGCACCCATCCGCTTTCAGGTGTTAGTATTAAAACCTCCCAGTTAAGCCCTGCCGGTGCCGTTACCTGAATATTGACAATCAATCCGGCACTACCCGATACAACTGCCTTGGGATTTACCGTAATTTCACCTGCTGCTTTTGCACTAGTTACAAAACCTGCAAGAGCAACCAGCATTAATCCTGTGAAAATTAATCTTAACGTTTTCATAATTGTGTTTTTTAAGAAGTTAGTGAATAAGTTATTTTTTTGACTAAACAGAAATGCATTTCACCCCTTTATCCGAAATCTTTAAAAAGGTAATATGGTTAATGAGAAAATTTTTTCTTAGAGAATGAATCCGGGGTATTATAATTAAGGATATGTTGCCGGCTGCCGCGGTTGTTTGTCCGTGGCGGGGGATTTTTATTACTGAGGTAAATATTTTTCGGGAAAGGATTTTTATCCCGTAAATTTTGAATTTCAACTTCGTTTTTTACGGGATGATTTTATGCGAATGTCTCAATAGTCAGAAAATGTTCTCGCAAAGACCGCGAAATAGTATCGCAAAGATCGCGAAAAGCTCATTATAAGCCATTTACTCTTTGCGTTTTTTGCGCATTGCTTGGCGACCTTTGCGAGAAATTAACTTTTGAGACAACCTCCTTTCTGCCTTTTGGGAAAGTTTTTTTGCCAACCTGTTTACTTGCGGTGTGATTTCAGGTAAATAAATCCGGAAACGGCGAGCACGAAAGCAATCAGCAATGCCCAAACGAACTTTGAATACAGTTTCTCAAATTTCACAGGTACCGTATCGCCGATTTGCACAAACCCCGCCCAGAAGTGAGGATTGGAATAGAAGGGGTCGTTCTCGCCAAGAAACTGCAGCTTGGCAAGCTGCAGGGCTTTGTCTTTGGAATAGCCTTCTTTAAGGTAGGTATAAAAATATTTCATGAGACGGGCGGTGGAACGGTCGCTCACCTTCCACAAGCTCATCACCACGCTGGGAACACCAGAGTATGCAAAGCCGCGGGCTAAACTTACCACGCCTTCTCCCTTTTTAAAGCTGCCGTAACCGGTGTTGCAGGCGCTCAGCACCACGAGCTGTGCATTCAGCTTCATGGCGTAAAGCTCGTAAACATTCAGAAATCCGTCGTCGGCGCCGGTCGTATCAGGATAAAAGACCAGCTTCGAAAGCATCGGATAACGGTCATCAACCACGCCGTGGGTGGCAATATGGAGAATGTTGTAGTGGGGACTGTTCTTTTTGAAGGCTTCTTCGGTGGCATCTTTCCCTGTAATCGAAAGCCCTCCGCCAAGTTGATGGATGTAGCCGATCTCTTCCTGGGCGCCCTTTAGCTCGCTGAAATCCTCGCCGCGTTCGACCCATTCAGCCATAAGCGGATCTTTGAAGGTGTTGTTTGGCTCGAACACGGGAGCCATGGCAAAAAGTTCCGAAGTGTTCAGGGTTTCTTTCTTCTCCGATCTTTCTTTATAGAGCAGGGAAGCAGAATGAGCGTAAGAAATGGCATGGTCGCGGATTAGATAAGGAAGTTCCCTGAAATCGGCAGGCTTGTCGCCAGCAGCTTCGGTCAGAAGTATTTCGAACGGCAGCCGGTAAAGATCTCCATCGGGAATGATCACCAGGGATTTTCCGCGAATCATATCCCTGAAAGGTTCAAGCACTTTTTTGTAGAGCAAATGTCCGGCACGGATAAAAAATTCTTTCTGACTTTGACCCGGATTGACCTGGTTTCCCGATGCTGCGAAAGCAAGAAAAGCTTTCAGCGTCGAATCGAGACTTTGATCCACAGGAGTAATAAAGGCTTGAACCGTATCCTGTGTAATGGCAAAACATGTGATTCTGCCAGTCCAGTCCCACTCGTATCCAATCATCGAATAGTCGATAAGCGCTTCCTCTTCCCGCAGGACATGTTGAATATCCTTTATGCCCGCCGGTTTTTTATTGAAACAGGTATGATAATATTCCGGGTATTTCGATTCAAGATATTTATGATTCAGGTTTTGAGCGACCTTGGCTTCGAATAATTCGTTCTGTAATTCTTCCGTCCGGTCATCCTGGTCGGGCAGAGGGACGCGGCGGATTTGCAGCAGCATGTTGTCGAGTGTAGTGATCCGGTCGTTGAGCGATTTCTCTTTGGCGACAAGGCTGTCGGGGACGCCTAATAAGGTCATAGCGGCTTCACGGTTCATGACCGAAGCCAGCAGCCGGGACTTATTCATTTCGGAAAAGTAAAAAACCGTTTCGAGATAATTTTGGTCGCCGGTCATTTTGTAATAATCGTAAGCACCCGAAATTGCCGTATTGATTTGAGAATATACCTCTGAAAGCAAAGCTGCACGCGATTCTTCTGACTGCCTTTCTTCAAGAATAGTACTAGTCAGGTCAACGGCTAATTTAGTTGTACTGACAAGAGCCAGAATTTCATCGGGATTTGATGGAAGATGATCAATATAGTTTTTATGAATCAAGCATTTATCACGAAATACGTTCAACAGCGATTTTCGGTCAACTACAGTATCTATTGGAGGATTAAAAAATCTTGACTTGTATTTATAATCCGGAACAAGAGCTTCGATGGCTTTACAGTTATACCATACTGCCGAATCGATCAGGGAGGGATCTGAGAATTCGCTTAAATAGTAATTGTATTTAAACATGTTTCCGATACACCCGGCCACCCAGGCTATCTTCCGGTGATGAAAAACATCCCTCTCCTTTAACAACGTCAGTGACTTTTCCATACTAAGAAGGTAATGAGGATACTCATGAAAAGTATAATGAAAGTAACCCATCACTTCATAATAGTGGCAGACAAGACGGTGATGGTCGGAATAGAAGTTCAATAATACCGGCAATGCTTTTTGCAGATAAAAAGCAGATGAATCCTGAACACGCAGGAATAGAAAATTTTTCCCGATGTCCATCAGGTTTTCACCCACGGCAGGATGGTTCTCGCCAAAGTGTTTTCTGAATGTCGCCAGCGACCTTGAGTGCCAGATATTCGCCGTTTTGAAATCATTATTTCCGTAAAAGCAGTCTCCGACACGATTAATAAAAGTAGCGGTAACCGGATGATCTTCGGGATAGTATTTCCGGATAATGGATAAAGCCTTCAGATGATAAGCGATTCCCTGGTTGAATTCCCAGGCAATATCGTACTCATAGCCGAGATCGGAATAGATTAAAGCCAGGTAAAGATGATCTTCCTGTTTTCCTTCGAGCATAATATCCACAGCCTTGAAAAAATTCCTGAAAGCGAGTTTTCCGATGCCTCGCCGGTTGTAAATCTCTCCCAGGTTTTTATAAGCATACGCCCTTTCAGGATTATTTGCAGGAAGATACTTTTCCGCTGTATCCAAAGCCATTTGGCAGTAGCGAATTGCTTTAAGGATGGAATCGGTTTCGATGTAAACATCGGTGAGGCGGTTCAATGAACGGATATAGCGGCTTTTATCGGCGGCTTTCTGATAGATTTCTGCCAGATCAAGGTAACATTTCAATGCTTGCTTATATTCTGCCCGGAGCAAAAGGGAATCAGCAGTACTTTCCGCCCTGCCTGTTGACGGGATAGAAAACCAACGGCTTTCCTGTGCAGATGCCCTAACGAAAAGAATGAAAAGGCAAACCACCCATAGAACCGGAGTTTTGACCATTGTAAATCTTTGCAGCAGTTTATGGTTTCGAAACTTATCGTTCAATGGCTTGGTTGACATGCAATTCCCGGTAGAATTAAGTTTTATCCGTCCGTTTCATAACCTCAAATCAACATGATAAAAGTAAGAAATATATTTACAAATCCCATCTGATCTCTTGTATAGTTTTTATACTTATTTTTGAAGTCATGTATAACCTTTTATTGAATTCCTGATCAACTATGGATAAGAAAAGTTATTCTGACACGGAAATATTTTCAGGTCTTAAAGAAAATAATTCGGAAATTATAAAATTCCTGTACAGGCAGGCATTTAATACGATCCGTCATTATATTGAAAACAATTCAGGGTCGGTGGCGGATGCAGAAGATATTTTTCAGGATGCACTGGTGATTGTTTATTCAAAAATTATAAAGGGGGAACTCATGCTGACCTGCGCTTTGAAAACCTACCTGTTTTCTGTTTGCCGCAACCTTTGGCTGCAAAGGGTGTCGCTACTGAAAAGATGCGCCGGACAAGAGGCAATGGATAATAACAGAGCGGAGGAAACAATTACGCTGGATGCGGAATTTATCGAGATGGAAAAGCTGAATCTCCTGCAAAAATATCTGCTTGCCATGGATAAGGAATGTCAACGGTTGCTCAGGCTTTTCCTTCAGCGGATGCCGATGAAGGAGATGACCCGGATTCTGGGATTCAGCAGCCCGGAATATACAAAATTCAGAAAGTACCAGTGCAAGAACCGTTTAAGGGAAAAAATACTTGGCGACCCTTATTTTAAATTGTTGTTAGCCTATGAATGAAAATTTTACGCGCGAAGAGCTGATTGAGAAATATCTTAATGGCGAACTTGACGAAGCGGGGCGGATCGAATGTGAGGAAAAGCTCAGAACAGATAGCGAATTTGCCGAAATCTACAGCTTCGAAAAGAATTTCAAAAACCTGGAGGGTACGGAAAGGGAATTGGTTTTCCGGGAGAATCTTTCAACCATCCTTGATTCCGTCAGGCAGGAGGACAAGTTTGGTGATTATGAACCCAAAATAATAAAACCAGAATCTTCTCACAGGATGACAAAGTTTTTTTCCTACAAATACAGGATTGCAGCCGCTGTTTTGGTTCTCATTTCACTATCGGTGATATTATTTTACCTGTTGACAAATTCAGGAAGCAGGGAAGATAGGCTATTCGCCCGTTATTATGAGTCCTACCCGGTGGATTTCATTTCGCGGTCCGACACGGATTCGATTGCGCTGGAATCCGCGTATGTCTTATATCAGAACAGGGATTTTCAATCGGCGCTTTCCGTTTTTATTCGGGAGTTAGCCGAACATCCCGAAAATGAGAACATCAGGTTTTACACAGGCATTTGTTATATGAACCAAAAACAATTCGAACGAGCTTGCGGGATATTAAGTCCGCTTGCCAACCAACCTGGAGGCAGCATGTTTGAACAAGCCCAATGGTATTATGCGTTAGCAGCTCTCAAAACGGGTATCGAAAAGGAGAAGGTAATTCAGCTTTTCAGCACCATAGCAGCAAGTGGTAAGTTTAAATCGGAAAAAGCGAAAAGAATCATAGCCGAATTGAAATAAAATATAACCGGAACCGGTTTTTCAATGATATTGCTGATAAAAAAGATCCTCAGTTGTTTAAAGCCGAGGGTCTTCATTGCGAAGGGTTTCAGCAAATTTTATCCAGTTCGACTGTAAAATGCCTTAAAATCGGAGCTTCACGCACAATCCTGAATCCGTTTTTGAGGTTGTTCCGCCGCTGATAAACATTGGCAAGGGTGGCAGCAACATAGTCCATATGACTGTTTGTGTAAACCCTTCGAGGAATAGCAAGCCTGACCATTTCGAGTGCAGGATAACGGTTTTCGCGGGTATCGGGATCGCGGTCGGCAAGCAGTGTTCCGATCTCCACTGCTCTGACTCCTCCTTCCAGGTATATTTCGATTGCAAGGGTTTGTGCGACAAATTCTTCTTTGGGAATTGTCGGCAGGAATTTCTTTGCGTCAATAAACACGGCATGTCCGCCGAAAGGCTCAAGCATCGGAATTCCATAGGCTTTCAGCTTTTCGCCAAGATAGGCAACCTGGCTGATACGCGTTTCGAGGTACTCGAATTCCGTAGCTTCCATCAAACCCTGTGCGAGGGCACTCATGTCCCTGCCTGCCATTCCTCCGTAAGTTATGTAACCTTCGAATAAAATGTTGTATACACTTGCTTTCTCGAATAATTCGTGATTCCGGAAAGCAATGAAGCCTCCGATATTGACGATGGCGTCCTTCTTGCTGCTCATGGTCATCATGTCTGCATAACCGAACATTTCAAGGACGATCTCGCGGATCGATTTATCCCTGTATCTGCCTTCGCGGGTTTTGATAAAATATGCATTTTCGGCAAACCTTGCGGAATCGAAAAGAACCGGGATTCCATACCGGTGTGCAAGGTCGTGCACCTCTTTCAGATTCTGCATCGAAACCGGCTGTCCTCCCGAACTATTGCAGGTAAGAGTAACAGTAATGAATGGAATTTTTTCTGCCGGATTATTTTTAAGGACTTTTTCCAGTTTTTGCAGATCGATGTTCCCTTTAAAAGGATGGATGAGAGATGGCTGGAATGCTTCATCAATAGTACAATCCGCTGTATTCGCCCTGCGGTATTCGATGTGACCTTTGGTGGTATCGAAGTGGGAGTTGCCCGGGATAATGTCACCGGATTTGACCAAAACGCTGAACAGTACATTTTCAGCCGCTCTGCCCTGATGTGTAGGAAGAAAGTACTCAAATCCAAAAATGGATTTCACAGTGTCCTTCAGAGTGTGATAGGAAGAAGCACCGGCGTAACTTTCATCCCCTGTCATCATCACCGACCATTGCTTGTCGCTCATCGCCCCGGTTCCCGAATCGGTGAGGAGATCGATGTAAACCTGCTCGCTTCTGAGTTTAAACAGGTTATAACACGATTCTTTCAGCCATAATTCCCTTTCTTCTCTTTTGCTCCTGCGGATGGTTTCGACCATCTTTATTTTGTAAGATTCCGCAAACGGTAATTCCATTATTCCCTGATGTTATTTATTTAAAAATGATTGATCTGTCACGGAAGGCGGTCTTGAGCAAATGAAAGCGTTTACTCAATCACCGGTTTAATGGTGGAACTCATCCCTGCGCTTGATGTTCTGAAACAGATGAGTAATTAAAAACTGCAGAAAATGATTGTCATCCATCTGATAGTACGTGCGGGCAAATTTATATTTTTTTGGAAATAACCAAAGAAATTCGGAAACTTAATAAAAAATTAACGGAAACGAAATAACAATTTTTTGTTTCCTGTGTTCTTATTTACTTAGTTTTGTCATCCTTTTTTTCGAAACTGGGAGGCAAAGGAAAGCTGAATTGCATGAGTGGAACTGAAAGCAAATACACTGCTATAATCGAGGGTACATATAAGATCTTCACCGAACACGGCATCCGGAATATCTCGATGGACGATATATGCCGGATGCTTGGCATTTCGAAAAAAACGCTTTATCAATTTATTGAAAACAAAGCCGATTTACTGAAAAAGATCAATCTTTATATTCAGGAGTTGATAAAGAAAAGGATGGAGGAACTTGCAAATACGCATCTGAACGCCATTGACATTCTTCTCGAAATGAGCAAGATCGCAAATGCCAAGCACTTCAGGATTAACTCCATGATAACCTATGAATTCAGGAAATATTATCCGCGGGTTTTCGAGGAATACCTGTGCATAAAAAAAGATCTTCTTATTGAGAACATCAAGAAAAATCTCGACCAGGGAATAAATGAAGGTCTTTATCGTCAGGATTTGAATAAAGATATCATCGCACATTTATATTTTAAAAAGATTGAAGATTTTCATAATCCCGAGCTGACCGACTTGCAGCATTTTTCATTTGAAAACGTCTTTGAGGTCATGTTTGAAAATCATATCCGGGGAATTGCCAATCAAAAAGGGATCGAATACTTTGAAAAACAAAAGGAAAAGTTAAATTTCAATATTTAAAAAATTTATGCACAGGAAAGGAATTATATTAACAGCATTGCTGGGATTATTGCTGAGTTATTCGGGACTGATTTCGCAGGAAGTAAAGAAATTTTCACTGAAGGAAGCCCAGCAGTATGCATTGGAACACAATTATCAGCTCCAGAATGCAAAGACAGACGTTGAAATTGCGAAACAAAGAGTAAAAGAAAATACAGCAATCGGGTTGCCTCAGATCAATGCTCAAGCCACATACAATTATTTTTTGGATATTCCGACCACTCGGATTGAAAACTTTTTTGCCCCAGCAATAGTGGCAGTCGATACAATGATTTTTGATTTGACGGCTCCTGATTCGTTACCATCGGACTGGGGATACATTGAAACTAAATTTGGTACTCCCCACAACGCAACTGTTGGCGGGACAGTAACACAGCTTCTGTTCAGTGGACAATATCTTGTTGGCTTGCAAGCTGCAAAAGCCTATGAATCTTTAACCCATACCACACTCCTTAAAAACGAAATTGAAATAAAAGATGCCGTCGCGAAATGTTTTTTTCCAGTAGTGATTATTAAAGAGAATAAAATTTATCTCGACAGTACGCTTGCAAGCCTGAAGAAGATGCTTTATGAAACTGAAGAATATTACAACAGCGGATTCGTTGAAGATACTGATGTGGATCAGTTCAGGCTTATGATCGCAGACATGGAAACAACCCTTGCCAATATCGATAATCAACTGAAGATTTCCTACAATATGCTGAAATTCATACTTGGCTTAAAATCTGACGACCAGGTTGAAGTTACAGAAACTATTGAAGAGCTTTTAACTTCTGTGGATAGTATGCATCTGATTTCATCTGGGTTTGACCCAAACAATAATATTGATTACAAAATTTTAAAGAAAAGCGAACATCTAAATTACCTTCAAATGAAACTTGCTAAGGCTGCCTATTATCCAACTCTAAGTGCCTTTTATTCTTATCAGCAAAACGCATTACGCGATAAATTTAATTTCTTTGAGAAGGATCTACCATGGTATCCCACACAGATTCTGGGATTTCAACTTGACGTGCCTGTTTGGAGCAGTGGTATGCGTCAGTATAAGGTAAATCAGGCAAAGTTGGAACTTGAAAAAATAAAAGTGCAGGATATTCAACTAAAGCAAAAATTGGATCTTGATTTGGAAACGGGCAGGAGCGCTTTTAATAATGCTTATCTCATTTACTCGAACAGGTTAAAAAATAAAAATCTGGCAGAAAAAATCCACCAGAAAACAGAGATGAAATATAAGGAGGGGCTTTCGAGCAGTCTCGATCTGTCGCAATCCTATAATCAATACCTTAATGCGGAAGTCAATTATCTTTCATCGGTTCTTGACCTCCTGATCAAGAAGTCCGACCTGGATAAACTGCTCACAAAAGTTTCCAACTAACGCAAAAATAAATTGGCAAATGAGAATAAATAAAAGAAACATAATTTTTAGTTCAATGATGAAGAGGGTAATCATATTAGGTGCAGTGCTGGCGGTTATTTCGTGCAGCGCTCCCGATAATAAGGTAAAGCTCGAAAAATTACGGGCGGAAAAAGATAAAATTGCACAGCAAATTCAGGAGCTCGAAAAAGCTCAGGGCGATACCGGAACCGACAAGCCTGCTGAGAAATACACCGATGTCGTGGTGAATGAAATCCAGCCCTCAGAGTTTAAACATTATATTGAAATCCAGGGGAAAATAGATGCCGAAGAAAACACGCAGGTCAATTCGCAAACACCGGGCGTTGTGGTGGCTATTCACACCAGGGAGGGAGCCCAGGTAAAGAAAGGTCAGGTTTTGGCTGAGTTGGATACACAGGTGCTCAACAAATCGCTGGATGAGGTGAATACCCAGTTAACCCTCGCCACTGATTTGTACAACAAACAAAAGAACCTCTGGGATAAAAAAATCGGTTCAGAGGTACAATACCTTTCTGCAAAAGCGAATAAAGAAGCTCTTGAACAGCGGCTTTCGACGTTGCAGGAGCAGATCCAGATGGCGAAATTTAAATCACCGATAAACGGTACTGTCGAGGATATTCCATTCAAAGTGGGACAGGCTATCTCGCCCGGAGTGCCCGGTTCATCCATCCGGGTTATCAATATGAGTCGTGTAAAAGTAGTTGCAGAGGTCGCCGAAGCTTATTCAGCCAGCATCCATGCCGGAGATGAAGTCATTGTTCACCTGCCTGATTTCAAAAAGGATATTATTTCAAAAGTTACATTTACCAGCCGCTACATCGATCCTGCGAACCGCACATTTACCGTTGAATCGATGCTGGAAGATGCTCCGATCGAATACCGCGCCAATATGATAGCAAAACTCAGGATCAACGATTATACCAATGATTCGGCACTGGTTGTTCCGGTAAACCTGGTTCAGAATTCACTTTCAGGATACTTCGTTACGGTGGCTGAAAAAAACAGCGAATACTTTGTCGCAAAGCGAAAACTAGTTCAAACCGGGATAACCTATAACGGTTTGACGGAAGTTATCTCCGGTCTCGAAACCGGCGATAAAGTCATTACAACGGGCTATATGAGCCTGAAAGAAGGGGAAAGAATAAAACTTAACAACTGATCGACTGATTTCTGCCTGATCCGAACGGATATTGAATCATTGGCTTACCTGAAGAAAACCGATCCGATTCCACGACAGGCATGATGCCGGTGTTAATAATAATTGAATATGAAGAACAAAAATAAAGTCAGGGAATTTTTTGCAACAAGCTGGGCAATCGATAATAAAACAAGCATCTATGTCCTTGTGATTTTTATCTCTGTCCTGGGTTTAATAAGCTACCAGCGCATTCCAAAAGAAACATTTCCCGAAATCGTGATCCCGTATATCGTGATCAATACGGTTTATCCTGGCACATCGCCCTCGGATATTGAGAACCTGGTTACCCGACCTATCGAGAAAGAACTCAAGTCAATAGCCGATGTTAAAAATATCACCAGCCAGTCGATGCAGGATTTTTCGAGCATCGTGGTGGAGTTTACGCTCGATGTTTCAATTGCGGATGCCAAACAGCGCGTGAGGGATGCTGTGGATAAAGCCAAGCCCGAACTTCCCAACGATTTGCCCGACGACCCGCAGATCATGGATATCGACCTTTCGGAAATACCGATTATGTTCCTGAACATTACAGGAAATTACGATCTTGAAAAGCTGAAAAAATTTGCCGAAATAGGTCAGGATCGCATTGAAATGCTCAAGGAAATCACCCGCGTTGACATTGTAGGAGCCCTTGAACGTGAGATCCAGATTGACCTCGATATGTACCGGATGCAGTCGGCTGATGTTACTTTCGGCGATGTCCAGCGCGCGGTTTCATCCGAAAATGTTACCATCTCGGCGGGGACAATCAATACTTACGGCATGAAGAGGACAATCCGGCTTGTCGGTCAGTTCAACGACATCGAAACACTGAAAAACATCGTTCTGACTTCAAGCAGCGGCGCCCTGGTTTATCTGAAAGATATTGCCGATGTAAAGGATAGTTTCAAGGAGCAGGAAAGCTTTTCACGATTGAACGGACAACCTGTGATTACATTAAATGTTGTTAAAAAAAGCGGTCAGAACCTGATCGAAGCATCCGATAAGATCAAAGAAATCATGAACAACGAGCTTATTGGCAAAGCCTTTCCCGATGACCTGCAGGTAACGATTACCGGTGATATGTCAAGGTACACCCGGAGCTCTCTCGAAGAACTGAACAACACGATCGTGATCGGGTTTCTACTGGTGACCATTGTTCTTATGTTTTTCATGGGTTTCAGCAATGCCTTCTTCGTCGGATTATCCGTCCCGTTGTCGATGTTCGTGGCTTATATGGTCCTGCCCGGCATCGGGTTCACGATGAACATGATGGTAATGTTCGCCTTTATTTTTGCTCTTGGGATCGTGGTTGACGATGCCATTGTGGTCATAGAGAACACACACCGATGGCACCGGCGACAACCCGACATTAAGCTGGCTGCCAAACACGCTGCCGGCGAAGTTTTTTTACCCATACTTTCTGGAACATTCACGACCCTGGCGCCGTTTTTCCCGCTCGCTTTCTGGCCCGGTATTGTCGGTCAGTTCATGTCGTACATGCCCATTACTGTCATCCTAACCCTTTTTGCATCTCTTTTTGTGGCTTATGTATTTAATCCTGTATTCGCCGTCTCGTTTATGAAGCATGAATATGAACTGCCGGATCGCAAAATGGAATTGAAGCGGCTCTATAAATGGGGAGGAGTGATGCTCTTTTTTGCATTCGCCTTTTATGCCGGCGGGAACATGGGAATGGGAAATCTGCTTGTCTTTTTTGTAATGCTGTATGTGTTATATATTTTGTTCCTCAAAAAGGCAGTGCGTCTGTTCCAGGACAAAGGATGGCCTGCAGTGATGAGATTGTATGATCATCAATTGAGATTTTTCCTCACAGGACGAAGACCATACTGGCTTCTCGGTTCACTTGTCGTTCTGTTTTTTCTTTCTTTTATACTTATAGGATTACGAAGTCCCAAGGTTTTATTCTTTCCTGACAACGAGCCCAACAATATATTAGTTTATATTAAACTTCCCGAAGGAACCGATCAGAATGTAACCGACAGCATTACCAAAATGGTTGAAGGCAGGGTTTACCAGGTCATCGGGAGAAACAACCCGGTTGTCGAATCGGTAATTTCGAATGTATCCATAGGTGTCGGCGACGAAGATAGCTTCGAAAGCGGCATAGCCTTTAACAAAGGAAAGATAAACATCAGCTTTGTGGAACATAAATTCCGAACCGGGATATCAACCCAGTTTTATCTTGATGAAATACGGAAGTCTATCAAAGGAATCCCCGGCGTGGAGATCACGGTGAATAAGAATAGTATGGGACCGCCAACAGGGCGTCCGATCAATATTGAGGTAAGTGGTGAAAACCTGGATGACCTTATCGTTGATGCCAACCGTTTCCATAGCTATCTCGATTCGTTGCAAATCCCGGGGGTCGAGGAACTGAAGTCCGATTTCCAGGAAAGCACACCCGAAATTATTATCGACATTGATCGCGAAAGAGCCAACCGCGAAGGATTATCCACCGGGCAGATCGGAATGGAGGTGAGGACGGCAGTGTTCGGAAGCGAAATTTCAAAGTTTAAAAAAGATGAAGATGAATTCCCGATACAACTGAGATATAGCAAAGAATTGAGGGAAAACATCGACGCGCTGATCAACATGAGGATTACCTACCGCGACATGAATACGGGCATGCTGAGGAGTATTCCGCTTTCGACCGTGGCTAAAATCCGTTACAGTGATAATTATGGCGGCATCAACCGGAAAGACCTGAAACGAGTGATTACACTTTATTCCAACGTGTTGTCGGGTTACACCGCCAACGAGATCGTAGCAAGGATCAATAAGCTGGCAGCAGCTTTCCCTCTTCACCAGGGAGTAAACATAGAACTAACGGGTGAACAGGAAGATCAGGCGGAAACCACTCAATTCCTTTTTATGGCAATGATTATCGCGCTTGGTATAATTTTCTTCATCCTGATTACGCAATTTAACTCTCTCAGCAAGTCACTGATCATTCTCAGCGAGGTGGTATTCAGCATTGTGGGCGTATTACTGGGCATAGTGATTTTCAACCTCGATATCATCATCATCATGACCGGTCTTGGTATTGTAGCCTTGGGAGGAATCGTTGTGAGGAACGGGATCCTGATTGTCGAATTCATTGATGTTCAGAAATCCAGAGGGCTGAAAACGCGCGAAGCCATTGTGGAAGCGGGTAAAACGCGTATCACGCCGGTGCTTCTCACCGCTACCGCTACCATGCTCGGTTTAGTTCCTCTCGCAGTGGGTTTAAACATTAATTTCGTGACGCTTTTCACAGAACTTAACCCGCACCTCTATTTCGGGGGCGATAACGTGATGTTCTGGGGACCGCTGTCGTGGACCATTATCTTCGGTTTGAGTTTTGCCACTTTCCTTACCCTGGTTTTTGTGCCTGCGATGTACCTGATCGCTTACGCGATGAAGACCAGAATTCAAAGGAACAGGTTCAGAAGAAATTTACCAAGAGAACAAAGGAACTTGATGTTGGGAAATTGAAGATCAATTTATCATTTTTAAAAGATACCTCAGGAAGGGTTTAACAATTTAAAATCCAGCGAAGACTTTCTGGAATTATCCGGGTTAATTTCAGTCGGTACATAAGTTGGTCCTCTTATTACGAAAGTCACTGGTTTATATAGGGACAATGAAGCAAAGATACTGGCAGGAACCAAAGGCTCTGACATTGCTAATGTTGAAAATAAAAGCTCGTTATTTCATCTTCTGATTCATGAAAAAGGCTTTCCAAATGAAACCTGTTCAAAGCTAGTAAAGTGCACTTTCGAAGATATAAAGTTGCACGTCCAGTCCGGGACAAAAGCGATCACTAAAATCTTTTAAAAGGGATTCCCTGGTCGTTTCAGCGAAAAATACAACTGATGTTTGGTTTGCCATTTAAAGTTAATTCAATTTGTTTAGTTTTGAATCCGATTAAACATTCTGCAAATGAAATTCAGGTCAATTCCGGTTAGGGTAATGCTTTTATTGTGCAGTCTATTATTTTCTGCAGAATCCAATGAACAGGTAAGCGAAAAATGTGAATTTAATTGTTTCTCGGTCATGGCTGGCAAGAATGCCACTGTTGACGGTTCGGTTATGTTTGCCCACAACGAGGACGATTATGGAGATCAGCTTGTTAACTGGTACATAGTTCCAGCCCAGAAGCATAAACAGGGTGAAGCGATGATTATGAGACATGGTGGCACATTACCTCAACCCGATCAAACCTGGAGCTATCTCTGGCTGGAAATGCCGGGAATGGAATTCTCCGATTCCTACATGAATGAGTGGGGTGTAACTATCGGTTCCGATCAATGCATTTCGCGGGAAGAATATCCCGAACTAACGGATGGCGGAATAGGATACGAATTGCGCGAGGCAATGGCTGCCCGTGCAAAAACAGCCCGCGAAGCGGTAAAAATCGGTGGAGCACTTGTCGGGCAATTCGGTTATACAGATTCAGGAAGGACTTACTGCATTGCCGACGCAAACGAAGCCTGGATGCTTTCGGTAGTCAATGGAAAACATTGGGTGGCTCAAAGGATTCCTGATAATGAAGTCGCCATCATACCGAATTATTATACGATCACTGCGATCAACCTGAAGGATACAATTAATTTCTATGGATCCGCAGACCTGGTTTCCTATGCCGAAAATAAAGGCTGGTTTAATCCCGGCCATGAAGCCGTATTTAGTTTTCGGAAAGCTTATGGTGATCCGGGAAATTTGACGAACATGGGCAACCTAATCAGGCATTGGAGTGCAATCAACCTGATGGCAGAAAGAGAATATAAGGTTGACGATGAATTTCCTTTTTCATTCGAACCCAAACAGAAAGTGACTTTGAATTTGTTGTTCACCATTTTAAGAAATCATAACGAGGGATCGGATTACGATGAATCCAAAGGATATACGCTGGGTGATCCTCACGGATACGTGCGGGCAATTTGTTCCCCGGCAACACAGTATGGATTTGTGGCTCAGCTGAGATCCAATCTTCCGCAGGAAATAGCTTTTGTAATCTGGATTGCGCCATTCCGACCGTGTGTTCAGCCGTTCATTCCATGGTACAGCGGGATCACTGAAATTCCGGAAGGGTATTCAACCGGGGATTATCAAACTGCCCGTAAGAACCAGTTTATCGAAATTGAAAATATACGTGGTGAGTCGTCCAGGGATCATAAATTTCTTGAATACGTCGATTATGCCAATCAAGTGGATGAAAATTACAGATCGGAAATTGAAAGCATCAGAAAAAAAACTGGGGAGATGGAAAATGATCTTATTCAGAATCAGAAGGAATTTGAGAACCGGGTAATATCTGAAATAGAAACCGACTTTTCGGCGGGCTTAGAGTTAATTACAAAATACACACAACATCAATTGGAATGGTCTGAAAAGATTATGAAATCAAAATGACAAGATTGAGAAGGGAGAAATTCCGATAAATCGTACCCTTTCGCGAAAATTTATTTAGCCCGCCAGCTGATATATTATCGGAGTATATTTGGGTGCCGGTATTGGATTACCTTCTTTCTTTGCAGCTTCAATCCATAAAGCTTTCGCTGTTTCAAGTTCTTCAAGTGCCTGTTTGGCAGTTTTCCCGAAGGCAGAACAATGCTTTAGATCCGGGATATCAGCAATATATCCCTTATCTTCTTCGCTGTAGAAAATATTTATATGATAATCTTTCATTGTTTGTCCTCCATCTTAAGATTATATTTTTCAACTAATTCAAAAAATTGTTTTATTTGATAAGGTTTGGCTTTACCTTCAAAATTTTGAATGTTAATTCATTCATTTATACTGTCATGATAAAAAATATTATAGCTTCCTTTTGTCCTTGATAATTTAAATCCAAAACCTTCAATTAAATTTACAAAATCGTGAAAATGTACATTATTAGAACTTCGTTAGACTTTTGCAAGCAACTTACGTTTTTTCATCTCAAATTTTTGAAAACACTTTTACAATTAAAACGAATTGGAATTTGGATTTTACAAAGTCTTAAAGTTTATTTCTGATTTTTCTAATTTCGCATCAAATATCTCGCATGAAAGTACTCCTTGTTGGCAATCCCAGAACGGTGAAAGGCTTTAACAGGCTGACCAAGATTCCAAGCCTGAACCTTGCTTCGCTGGCAGCCAATGTGGATGAAGGTTTGTGCGAAATAAAGGTTGCCGACCTCGTGGTGAAGGATAGAAATCCTGAAAAAGCTTTATTGAAAGTCCTCCGCGATTTTAAACCCGATGTTGCCGGGTTTACCGCAATGAGCTTCCAGTACAGGAAAGCCCTCGAACTCGCCAGGCTTACCCGCTCATTTTCCGCTGATATTATTACCTTCATGGGCGGCTATCATGTTACCGCCGATAAAGAAAATATCCTTGCCGGCGAAGAAATGAACTATATCGATTTCCTGATCGACGGCGAGGGAGAAATCCCGTTTAATGAATTACTGAAGTCGTTCGTAAATGGAAAGGATTTCAGCAGGGTTCCGGGAATAGCATATTTAAAGGATGGCGCACCCATTACTACTTCACGACCCGACCTCATTTCACCCGCTCAATTAAAGATACCGAAAAGATCATCACGCATTTTCACCAAAGGCTTCCACATTATGGGTATGCCGGCTGATGTGATAGAGACGTCACGGGGGTGCGTTTATGATTGTAATTTCTGCAGCATCCGAAACATGTATGGGAAATCCTTCAGGAAGTTTTCGCTCGACCGGATAATGACAGACCTTGAAGATGCAAAGCGACATGGTGCCCGGAGTATTTTCATTACTGACGACAACATCACCCTTGATGGAAGGCGGTTCCTGGAACTCTCAAACGAAATTGTCAAAGCCAGACTGAACCTCACTTTTGCCGTACAGGCAAGCGTGAGTGGGTTTAAACGAACCCCGGGACTTGCGGAAGCTATTTCCAGGGCAGGAACAAAATTCGTCTTTCTTGGCATTGAAAATGCCTCCGATTGTGCGCTTGAATTCATGAATAAAAGCAACCAGCTTACCAGCGCCGATACCGAAAAAATAGTTCAGGAATTGAAAAAACATAATATCCTGATCGTCGGAGGATTTATTTTCGGCTATCCTGATGATAACCGGCAAACCTTGATCGAAAACTTCGAATATGCCAAGAAAATCGGTGTGGATATACAGTTGTTCAATATCCTTACTCCCCATTTAAAAACAGAATTACGCGAGGAACTGGTCGGAAAAAACCTGGTTACCAACATCGATGACTACAGCCGGTACAACCATTATGCATCGAATGTGCGAACCAATCACCTGTCATCGGAAGAACTCTTTAGGATCAGGAACTGGCTCGATGCCCGTTTTCCCGTCGAATCAAGGGCGATCTTCCGCCTGTTCAGGGCATATCCGCTCTTTTTCTCGAAGTTGATGTTTAAAATGTTGTGGGACGAACCGGCAAACTGGTTTAACTTTACCACCGGCATTCTAAAAAAGAATTAATTACCCGGAAAATGAAAAGCATAAAAAGATTTACCCTTATTTTACTGGTCGCTGTTATGGTGCTTTCCTGTAAGAAAGATACGGTTGAACCCTGCAACGGCGCACCAATTATTTTAAACCTTGGCAACGATACCACCATCACCGAGGGAGCGCAACTGACACTTGATGCCGGTAATCCGGGTTCATCCTATGTTTGGTCAACCGGCGAACAAACCAGGACCATTCAGGTGGATACGGCAGGGATATTTTGGGTAATGGTTACAAACTGCCTTTATTCCGATAAGGATTCGCTCACTGTATTGCTCAGGTATAATACAGTGAAAGTGGAAACCGATTTTGGCAATTTCAGAATCTGGCTCTATCACAAAACTCCCGGTCACCGGCAGAATTTTCTTGCACTCACAAATTCGGGATTTTATGATTCCCTCATTTTCCACCGGGTAGTCGAAGATTTTGTAATCCAGGGAGGCGATCCCGAAGGAACAGGATATGGTGGACCGGGCTATACCATTCCAGCTGAAATCGTTCCCGGGCTCGATCACGTTTATGGAGCCGTTGGCGCTGCACGTCAGTCTGATTATTACAATCCGGATAAGGAGTCGAACGGCTCACAATATTATATAGTATGCGATCCGGATGGAGAGCCATACTTAAATGGCGACTACACGGTTTTCGGATTTGTATTTGCAGGAATCGAATCTGTCTTCCAAATCTCCCAGGTAGCTGTTGACACCAATGACAAACCCCTCGATGATGTATTCATGAAGCAGGTGAGTGTGGAACTCTATACTGCTTCCGAACTGCAGGACATGTTCGGTTTTACCATCCCCTGATCAGCCCCATTCACTAATCTTCTATTGCAGAGGATTTCTCCAGAGCATTGCTATGCAGGATTTGGTTTAATGGACGGAAGTTTTAATCGACCTGCTGAAACCTGAATCATGCCGGACCGAATAACACATTTCGTCATGGATTACACTTGATTCAAATGGTTTTACCCGACACAATGTTGTACTCCCTGTTTTTTATGGATTCCTGTAACCCATGACTCTGAAATCAGTAAAATGTATTGCATTAAGTATGAAAGACAAAGTAATTCACGACAGGAACCGGTTTTATAAAACCGTCGAAGGTTTAAACTGCGAACTCGAGTACATATTTTATGACGATAATACCATTAATTTTTTCCATACTTATGTACCTGAAACCCTGAGAGGACGTGGTATAGCCATGGAGATCATCAGGGAAGGGGTTGATTTTGCCGTTGCTCATAAATACAAAATTATTCCCTCGTGCTCTGCTGTAAGGAAATTTATGGACAGGAATCCGAAGTACAGAGAATTTATTTATCGGTGAAAAGCAACAGACGATTTTAGTTGACCCCCTGAATTTTTTCAGGTTACATAAGAAAGCCCCGCCGCAGGCGGGGCTTTGATTTTTTTATCCCTATATTTCCCAGGTTTTTCCGCTGTTCAGTAAGTGGTCGACCGACTTGATGGGATTCGTTTCCATTTCAGCCCGTATCACCTGTTCCATTTTCGATTCGAAAGTAAAATCGATCACCGACCGGATGACCCCGAATGCCATCGGGAAGACTGGTGGTCCCATCTTGGCAAGCATCACATGAATACCCGTATCGCGCTGGTGCTTGTCGTGAATCAGAATGTCCTTTTCGCTGATCCCGTTTTTCCCTATCGTTACTACTTCGAGACTGGTTCCGCGCAGGATCAAACCTTTGTCCCTGTCTTTTCCAAAGATCATAGGTTCACCGTGATGCAGAAAGATTTGATTTTCATCCTTTGATTCCTTGGCTGCAACTTCAGCATGGACGTTGTTAAAGAATATCACGCAATTCTGGAGGATTTCGATGAGTGAAGTACCTTTGTGAGAGGCTGCCTCCATCATGATCTCACTCATCATTTTCGGGTTGTTATCCACGGCTCGCGCAAAAAAAGTCCCCTGCGCACCAATTGCAAGTTCACCTACATTGAAAGGATGTTCTATGGTTCCCTGAGGAGATGTCTTGGTCCGTTTGCCTGCTGGAGTTGTCGGGGAATACTGACCTTTAGTAAGACCATAAATCTTATTGTTGAACAGCATTACATTGATGTCAATGTTCCTCCGCAGCAGATGGATAAAATGATTTCCCCCGATAGCCAGTGAATCTCCGTCACCCGTTATCATCCACACATGGAGATTCGGATTCGAGATTTTAATGCCGCTCGCCAGCGCTGCAGCCCTTCCGTGAATACCATGAAATCCGTATGTCTTCACGTAATAAGGAAATCGTGATGAACAACCGATACCCGATACAACAACCACATCCTGTTTCCGGATTCCAAGTTCCGGTAGAACCTTTAGAAATGATGAAAGGATAGCATGATCGCCGCAGCCCGGGCACCATTTCACCATCTGGTCGCTTACAAAGTCATCTTTCGTCAATGCGGTTATATCTTGTATATCGCTTGCCATGATTATTGTTCCTCCAGAATTTCATTAAACTTATCCACGAGTTCTCTCACCATGAAAGGCAATCCCTGGATTTTATTGTATTGTAAGAATGTGAACTTTTGAAAATTCATTCTCAGATACAGCACGAATTGTCCCAGATTTAGTTCGGGTACAATAATTTTCCTGAACCTTCCGAAAATCTCCTCGGTGTTTTTTGGTAAGGGATCTATGTTATGAAAATGTGCCAGGCTGATTTTCTTTCCTGATTCCTGCAATTCTTTTACCGCTTCGATCATCACGCCAAAAGTGCCTCCCCAGCTTACAACCAGCAGATCCCCGCTATCCTCACCAAATAATGTTTGAGGTTTGATGTAGTCGGCGATCCTTCTGACTTTTTCGGCTCTGAATTCGCACATAATCTGGTGATTTTCCGGATCGTGCGAAACATTTCCCGAGATATTTTCTTTTTCGAGCCCGCCGATCCTGTGGCGCAAACCGAGTGTCCCCGGAATTGCCCACGACCTGTTCAACTTTACCGGATCGCGCAGATAAGGTCTGTAAACCGGATCTTCCGCTTCTACAATCGGTGGAGTAATGGCAGGCAGATCAGCCATGTTCGGAATTTTAAAGACTTCTGATCCGTTAGCCAGGTATCCATCAGTAAGCAGGATAACCGGAGTCATGTGTTCCATAGCTATCTTAGCTGCCTCGAAAGCATAATAGAAGCAATTGGAAGAAGACGAGGCTGCGATCACCACACACGGAGCTTCGCCATTCCTGCCGAATAAAGCCTGAAGCAAATCAGCCTGTTCCGATTTGGTCGGCATTCCGGTTGAAGGTCCTGCACGCTGAACATCGACAATAACAATCGGCAGCTCAGTCATAACAGCAAGCCCGATAGCTTCTGTTTTAAGGGATAAACCGGGTCCGGAGGTAGTAGTTACTGCGAATGAGCCTGCAAAACTTGCCCCGATGGCTGAAACAATCCCGGCAATCTCATCTTCTGCCTGAAGCACTTTCGCACCCAAAGATTTATGCAGTGACAGCTCCTGCAGAATTTCGGTAGCCGGAGTAATGGGATAGGAGCCGAGAAACAACTTTCTGCCCGATTTTTCTGCTGCAGCAAGCAGTCCCCATGCTGTAGCAACGTTTCCGGTAATATTTCTGTATTTCCCTTTTGAAAGAGCTGCCGGTTCTACTTTGTAGGTAATAGCGCTGAGCGCCTCGATGGTATCGGCAAAATTATATCCAGCCCTTAAAATGCGCTTGTTAGATTCGACTACCAGGGGATTGGCTTTAAACTTTTTTTCAAAATATTCATCGGCTGAGGAAAACTCGCGGTTGAAAACAAAGAACATGATTCCCAGTGCGAACATATTCCTGCTCTTCAGGATCATTTTGCTGTCGAGTCCCAGATCTTCGCAGCTTTTTTTGGTCATAGAGCTGATGGGCGCTTTTATCACATTATATTCCGACAACGACCCGTCGGTCAAAGGATTGCTCTTGTATCCTGCCTTTTCGAGCGCTTTTTCATTAAAAGTCTCTGTGTCAACAATAATGGTTCCCCCTTTTTTAACCCACAAGAGGTTTTTCTTTAACGGTGCCGGGTTCATTGCAACGAGAACATCGGCAAGATCGCCGGAAGTAAAAATCTCTTTGTGTCCGAAATGGATTTGAAATCCCGATACTCCGGCTACTGTGCCCTGCGGAGCCCTGATTTCAGCGGGGTAATCAGGAAAAGTAGCAAAATCATTCCCTGCAACTGCTGCCGCTTCCGAAAACAAAGCTCCGGTAAGTTGGATGCCGTCGCCTGAATCACCCGCAAACCTCACAACAACATTTTCCAGTTCTACTACTTTTTGTCTTTTGGTAGTCATTCAGAATGTTTTTAAACTGCGCAAATTTATATGATTTATTTTGTTACGATCATCATATCAGAACTATTTTTACACCTTTGATTTGCACAAATTCTTTATCCGACCTGCCTTTCCTGCCTGCAGCGTTTTCATCAACGAGGGTAAAGTTAACAGGATTGAAGGCTCACCTTCCATATCCGAAAATATTAAACGATGGGCAGGAAAATCAGTTTGCAGAAGATGACGGGTCTTGATCAGACGCGATTCATTAAAGATCAGAATTGATGAATTAGATTTACATTTCAGGGTTAAAGAAAAGTTAAATTTCTCCGGGAGTATATGAAAGAGAAGGAACCTCACGTTTTTGTAACCCAATGAAAAATATATTACGATTTCAGGGAATAATATTCACTTTAGGTAAATTCAGGATACAGGGCAATTTAACTAAATGTTTAATAATGAAAAGAATGTAAAATTGGCATATAATTGGAAAACATATAATCAATCAGCCAAAGCGTTTACATTGCCCGCGTTCTGTTAAATGTTTGTCAAGATTAAATTTAATGCCATGCTGAAATACACAGAAATCATACTTCAGAAAGTGAGTTTCAATAAGGAATTATTCAAACTCGAGTTGCGTAAATCAATGAAATGGCTTAAAAAGGAAGAGGCTACTATCCTCAGGACATGGTGCATCCTCAACTTTGGAGCCGTTTATATGGACGTGATCAATGAAGTTTTCAATTGATCAGCAATTGTCGCTTGCAAACCACTCGGCATAACAGGTTGCCGTTTCCCGCAACCGGAGACTATAAAGTTTTAAATTTAAGGGCAAATTATTTTTTATCCGGTCAGCAAAATCACTAACAAGATTTTCGGAAGTTGGCTGATAGCCTACAAAAACTACCTTGTCAAACAGTTCTGACGATTCCCGGAAGTGCTCGTGGGGCGTTTGATTGTTGAGAACCAGTGCATGGTCAAAAACGTCGACAATTTTTTCGCGAATCATCCTTTTTAAATCTCCGAAATCGATTACCATCCCAAGTTTAGGATCATTTACAAGAGTTTTGGGTTCACCCGAAACTGTTACCGAAAGCTGATAGGAATGCCCGTGAACAAATTTGCAATCGCCATCATAGCCCAGAAGCGCGTGTGCCATCTCGAAGCTGAATTCCTTTGTGACCCTTATGATTGACATTAATGTGCAGAATAAACCAGGCAAAATTAGAACAAAATGGTAAAAGACCATGTTTTAGTATCTTTGAATAAAAACTACTATGAAATATATCGGAGCTCACGTTAGCGCTTCGGGAGGTGTGGAGAATGCCCCTGGAAATGCTCACAAAATCGGGGCAAAAGCCTTTGCCTTCTTCACAAAGAATCAAAAACAATGGTTTTCAAAACCCCTTACACCTGAAAATATCAGTCTTTTTAAAAGTAATTGCGAGAAATTCTCGTATAATCCCGACTACATTTTACCTCATGACAGTTATTTGATCAATCTCGGAAATCCGGTGCCGGAAAACCTTTCCTTATCCCGGAAAGCTTTTCTTGACGAAATTCACCGTTGCGAAGCCCTGGGGTTGCGCCTGCTTAACTTTCATCCCGGCGCCCATTTGAAGCAGATTTCGGAAGATGATTGCCTAAAACTGATCGCTGAATCGATCAACAACACCCTCGCTAAAAGCAAAGGCGTTACGGCTGTTATAGAGAACACTGCCGGGCAGGGCAGCCATGTCGGTTATAAATTCGAGCACCTGAAAGCCATCATAGACCTCATTGAGGATAAAAGCCGAATCGGGGTATGCCTTGACACTTGTCATTCCTACACGGCAGGCTATGAAATCAAAACTGAGGAGGGGTATCAGAAAACGTTTGAGGAATTTGCCAGGATTGTCGGGTTCCGGTACCTGAAAGGTATGCATATCAACGATTCCAAAAAAGAGTTAGCCTCGCGTGTCGATCGTCACGATAACCTGGGAGCAGGGGTTCTGGGAGAAGAGTTTTTTACACGTCTGATGAATGATCCCCGGTTCGACAATATACCGATGATCCTTGAAACACCAGATGAAACCCTATGGGAAAAGGAGATCGCCTGGCTATACAGCCTTTAGCTGAAAGTGACGAGATAGTGTAGATTGAAGTTTGTTTCGCCAGGTCAAGATGACAACCTCCGTTTAATCACCAAAAGGATAAAAACCTGAAGCGGGTTCTGTTTAAAAATCGAGGCTTAAACTAAGGTAAAATATTGATGGTTGGATCATGTAATCTTCAACTCCCCAGGCAATGTCGGCGCGTATAAAATAACCAAGCAGCCGTGTCCTCGCTCCAAAACCGAATCCGCCTACGATAGGTTCCTTTTGTTCCCTAACTGTAATGTTCAGCGGCGACTGATGAATGTTGTTGGTATAAAGGAAATTTTCTTCGGAGTAAGGATGAAGTCCTGTCCAGGCGGTTCCAATGTCACCAAACCCCACAACCTGGAAATTATTCAGCATGTCAGACTTAATCGGACGATTGGCAAAATACCTGAATACAGGGAACCGTATTTCGCTGTTGATGACTGCAAAGCTGTTGCCATTCCTGATGTTTTGAGGAAAACCACGAAGGTTGGTGGCAAGGGTTTGATAGGCATAATTCTGTTCCTGGTCGATGGGCGTGTGATCATTGAACCTGGGGAAAAGCCAGTTGTCAACACTTCCCATATAATAAATCAGCCTGTTATTTCCGAACGACGTACTGATTGCGAACCGGTTTGCCCAAATAAGCGTACGGTGAATCCTCTGGTATTTCCTGATGTCGAATCCCACAACTTCGAGGTTCTTATTATCATCGTCAAGGATATAATAATACTCTCCGAATAATTTGAACCGGGTTCCTGTAAACAGATTAACACCAAGATCCTTGGTATTGTCATAAACCAGCTCGCCTTTGATACCGAATAAATTGCGGTAATGGTTCTTTCGTGCGAGGTTAGTGGCGTCGGTCGAGAGGTATACCTCCATGTCGTTGCGGTATGAGGCAGTTCCCTTCAGCGCCAGTACAGGGCTGAACGGATATTTTAAAACATAGTAAAGCTCGTGGGAGTACACCCTTTTCACCTGGTTATACTGGTCGTAGTTATCCACTGAGTTCCTATGGAAAATGATCTCCTTGTCCAACTGTTTCTTCAGGTTGGCAAAGCTGAGCAGGTATTCGTTGTTCTCCAGGTTAAGGTTAAGCCTTATACCTCCGATGATCCTGTAATCCTCAAGCAGATCTGTTACACCTATTTTAAATAAAACATTGAATCCCGGGTTGAGGTAAATCGGTGAGGATCCCCCGGAAAACGGCTGGTAATTCTGGTTCAGATACGAAAAATCGACTTGGGTGACAATCTGGTTAATGAAATACTCCACATTATAATTAAGCCTTTTGTGAGGCTCCCCCTCATCTTCAACTTTTTGACCGGGCAAAGGCACGTCGATCATCGTAAAGTTCCTGTTAATTTCCTGCTTAGGTTGATTTTCAATTTCCAAATTCAGAGGATAATCGCTTTTCCTGCCTCCATTTAATAAGTTCAGGCTGTCAGTTTCCATTATTGCCCGCATCTCCCTGATCGCATCACTCTGCCGCGCGGTCGAAAATCCCCGCTTTTCCTTCGGCTTGTCGATAACGGCATTTTTGCCCGCTGCTGTTGTCTGCCTTAAGTGTTCAACCTGTTGCTCCATAAAAGGAGTTTTTCCCGGAGCCGACCTGGTCAGCGAAGCGGCAGGCAGCCGGTCAAGTATCTGCATGTAGTTCTTCCGGTCTTTATACAGAACTTGTGAATATTTATCAACGCCGGGATTAATATCCTGATCGAGGATATTTCGTGAATAATCGGTAACAGGGAATGTATTTGTAAAATACCGGTAGTGCGTGGTCGTATCGATATAGTTGATCGTACTGTCGAACTGACCGATATAGCGGTTATAGATACCATTTTCATCGCTCAGGAAAGAGATGTAATCCTTTTCGTACTCCATAGCATGAACCTCACTGGCGAGCGGCGTTTTGGTCACCCGGCGCAGCACAGGATCCTTTTCCGTGAAGTTGTAAAGGAACAAGTCGTATTTAGGCTGAATATCGCCAGATTTGGATCTGTTTTGGAACCTGATTGTATCATTTATCCTGTTGGAACTGAAGATAATTTGCTTCGAACCATTGATGAACCTGGGAAACAGGTCGTCGAACTGGTCCCGTGTAACCTGCTCATAAGAGTTCGCACCAATATCGTAAATAAAAATATCCGACTGCCCGTTTTGAATTGCTGACATCACCATGCTCCTTCCGTCATCAGAATATGCCATATCCAGGACTTTATCGAACTGGAATAGGATAACAGTTTCGGTTCTCTTCTCATCCAGCAGGTAATAGTAAAGATACGCTTCGCCTTTTCGCTCAACTAGCATTGCCAGTATTTTACCTGTCGGATGCCATGCAAGTACCGGGTAAGAATAATCAATTTTATCTTCGAGCCGATAACCTCCTTTTAAAACCTTTTTAGTTTTGCCTGTGACCCTGTCATTGATAAAAACCCTGTACTGACCGAAGGTATTATTCGCATAGCACACATAATTTCCGTTCGGACTTATTTTGAGCTGGCTATAAACCCGCTGCTGCTTCACTTTTTTTAGTATGGATTCAGTCGGGAAATCCTTAGCCATTTCTGATGCGGAATACGACTGGCGATAGAAATCCAGGGCTTCGCTTTGAAGGTTCTTAAATGAAATTCCCAGTACATAGAGGAATCCACTCTCCAGTCTTCTGCTCACTTTCGCCATATAGATAATATTGGAAATAGTCGAAGCCCCGTACTTTTGAGCAATGAATCTCCAGAATGCATGTCCTGCATAAGTGGCTTCTTCGCCGGTAAGCAGGTTGAATTTATTGAATTTGCCTGAAAGCACACCGTCTTTCACGCGGTTGTCTATTTCCGTATTCCAGTCTTCCGAAATATAGGAAACCAGTCCATTGATGTACCAGTCAGGAAACGGGAAAAGCGAAGTGTTCTTCATCTGCGAACCGATCGAACTTCCGTAGAGCAATTGGTTTACGATGGACTGAGCCACGCCCGCCCGGATTTGCCGGGCAAAGTTTTCATGGCTACCATCGAAATAAACAAACACTTTTTTACCAATGATTTGGGTTACACCGCCGGTGTTGTATTGCTCGTTATTTATCAAGCCGATGTTGCTTTGTTTAAGGTCGGAAAGGTTATTGAAGACGATGAACTGGATTTTATCATCGAGTCCTGTGTCGAGCTTATCCTCAATATCGCTGAGGTGCTCTTCAAGATATTTGGCGGCGTAAAGAGCAAGTTCCTTACCCCTAAGGTAAAAGTAAACATCAAAATTCTCATACTTGTAATAAGTCCAGAAGAATTCATTGTACTGAACCCGGTTTTTCCCGAAACTCATTTGCGAGCCATTGTAAAACTGAGCCGGCACATCCATACACACAAGAAAAGAAAAGAGAAAGATGATCAGCGTTTTCATCACTCCCACAGAAAAATATGGATGCCTGTTAATGTACATTTACTTCCTGATGATACCTGTTTAATTATGCTTATTAAAACAACAAAACATTACCCTTATTATTTGAAACGATTGAAATCTGCAAAGGTTTTGAGAAACCTGTTTTCCTCTTGAGCAAGTTATGAACCGAAATAGTTTTTCAATTGCAAAACCATCAATCCAGTTTTAATACGGCGAGAAAAGCAGACTGGGGGACTTCCACATTGCCTACCTGCCTCATTCGTTTCTTGCCCTTTTTCTGTTTCTCGAGCAGTTTTCTCTTTCTGGTTATGTCGCCGCCATAACATTTAGCTGTAACGTCCTTCCTCACAGCTTTCACAGTTTCACGTGCAATGATCTTGCTTCCGATAGCCGCCTGGATCGCAACCTCAAACTGCTGCCTGGGGATCAATTCTTTCAGCTTCTCACACATTTTCCTTCCAAAGCTATATGCATGATCGATGTGAATGAGAGTGGATAATGCATCCACCGTTTCGCCATTCAGCAGGATATCAAGCTTGATCAACCTGGCTGGCTGATATCCGGTTTGAAAATAATCGAACGAAGCATAGCCCTTCGAAATACTCTTCAGCTTGTCGTAGAAATCGAAAACGATTTCGCTCAACGGCATTTCGAAAGTAATTTCAACCCGGTCGGTACCGATATAAACCTGGTTTTTAAGAACTCCCCTTTTATCTATACAAAGCTTCATGATATTTCCTACATATTCCGAACGCGAAATGATTTGTGCCTTGATATAAGGTTCTTCTACGTGGTCGATATATTTTTGCTCCGGCATGCCCGACGGATTATGAACTTCCACCGTTTCACCTTTCGTGGTGATCACATTGAATGAAACGTTCGGGACGGTGGTGATCACATCCATGTTAAACTCACGATCAAGCCTTTCCTGGATAATTTCCATGTGAAGCAAACCGAGAAAGCCGCAGCGGAAGCCGAAACCAAGCGCCGCGGAAGATTCAGGCTCGAAGGAGAGAGAAGCGTCATTGAGCTGTAACTTTTCAATGGAAGACCTGAGCTCTTCATAGTCATCCGCGTCGGCAGGATAAATACCGGCAAAGACCATTGGTTTTACATTTTCGAATCCAGCTATAGCTGTCAAACTGGGTCGTGCAACATGGGTGATCGTATCTCCGACCTTTACTTCACGCGAAGTCTTGATTCCCGAAATTATATAGCCCACATCCCCGGCGCTAAGATGTTGTCGGGGCTCGAGCTTCATTTTCATCACACCCACTTCATCGGCATCGTATTCTTTTCCGGTGGCAATAAACTTGACAAAGTCGCCCTTCCGGATCGTGCCATTCATGATCCTGAAGTAGGCAATGATGCCGCGATAAGAATTGAAGATCGAGTCGAAAATAAGCGCCTGCAGCGGGGCTTCTGCATCTCCTTTTGGCGGAGGAATGCGGAAAATGATCTCATCCAGGATTTTATCGACACCATAGCCTGTTTTACCGCTTGCTTCGATGATTTCTTCACGATTGCATCCGAGCAGATCGACAATCTGATCCTTGACCTCTTCTGGCATGGCTGCTTCCAGGTCCATTTTGTTCAGAACCGGGATGATCGCGAGATCATGTTCAAGAGCCAGGTAAAGGTTCGAAATGGTTTGAGCCTGTATACCCTGGGTGGCATCGACAATAAGCAAGGCGCCTTCGCAGGCGGCAATAGACCTTGATACTTCATACGAAAAATCCACGTGTCCGGGAGTATCTATCAGGTTCAGAAAATAATGGATTCCATCGTGCTCATATTCCATCTGGATTGCATGGCTTTTTATCGTAATGCCCCGTTCGCGCTCAAGCTCCATATCATCTAACACCTGCTCCTGAAAGTCGCGCTCCGAAACTGTTCCTGTCAATTCAAGAAGCCTGTCAGCTAGCGTGCTCTTGCCATGATCGATATGGGCTATGATGCAGAAATTGCGTATGTTTTTCAATTCAGTGATTCCTCAGTTATCTGAGGGCAAAGGTAGAAATAGTTTGTGATGTTTAAAGGGGCTTTTAAAAATGAAGCTTGTGGTAATCGAATTTCTGGTTGTCGGTAAAGGCTTTGATTTGTTTGGCAATCCGTATGAAAATATGCAGATCGTGTGTGGCGAACCAGCGAATGGCATCGGGCTTGCCACGGCTTGCATCGGCAAGAACGATCAGAAAGTTAAACTTGTACCGGTCGAGCCATTCGTAGGCTTTTTTGTCGTTAACAATCGCCATATCCAGAGCCGCATAATGCGGATAACCGTTTTTCATCAACCACTGAAAGGCTTCATCGCTCCCACGAATAGCTTTGCAAAGGGCGGCAAGCTCAGGATAACCGTTCTTCAGCAGCCATTCGAAAATTTTATCATTTCCGGTGACAGCCTCACCGAATGCCAAAAGAATTTTTGCAGGATAATCGATGAGTTGATGTGTCGTCAAAGCTTCATTTTATTAATTAAACAATAAAAATAGCGAAAGTTTCACTCAAAATATTATCTCACCGGAATTTAATCATAGGAAATAACCTCAATGCCGGCTTGTCTGACCCTGATTGCAATTTCGTCAAGGGTATGTTTCGGGATTTTTTCGAGCGCAGCAGCAGGTGTATCCCTTGCAATGGGATAGATCATCACATATCGCGGCGAAATATCCCTTATTGCATCAAGCCAGGCATTGATCTCGGCGTCAGTCGTGTTATCGATGAAATTACCGTTATATTGCCCACGGATAAAGAGGGTTTGAATAACCTGGCTCCCTTTGAATTTCTTGATGTTACTAATGATCTTTTCGAGTGACAGTCCCGCATAAGGCTGGTTTAACTTCATGAAGGTATCATGGATTGCCGTGTCGAGCTTGAGTACATTGTTTTCGACTTTAAGGAGTGCATCAAAAACCTGTTTCTTGTGAAGCATCGTAGCATTGGACAGGACAGCGATCCCGGTTTTTGGGAAATACCTGTCCCTGAGTTGGACTGTATCTTCGATGATACCTGCAAATTCAGGATGTATCGTCGGTTCGCCGTTGCCTGCAAAAGTAATATTGTCGGGGATCAATTCTTCGGCTGCCATATCTTGCAGCCTGAGTTCGAGTTGCGAATGTATTTCCTTCCGGGCAGGCAACTGCTTGTTACCGGAATGGTTCTTGTATGTCCAGCCGCATTCGCAGTATATGCAATTGAAGGTGCAGTATTTATAACCCGAAGGCAGCAGGTTTATACCGAGCGAAACCCCGAACCGCCTGCTTTTAACCGGTCCGAAAATAATGTCATCAAACAGAAAGGTCGCCATACCTTGCACAATAATGATTGCAAAAATAACTTTAAGAACCGATTTTATTTCTTTTTACCGGTATGTCTTTACAAGACTTTTTTAATCAGCCGGCACATCCGGTCAGCATTGAAACCGGTCAAATGGTGTAAAAGTCTGAATACAAAAGAATAAATTTCGATCTTTTATATACAATAACTGTTATTTCATTTTACCTTTGAACCGTTAATGAGAATGACAACACTCAACGAAATAAAACGACCGATAGAAAACTACCTGGACGAGTTCGAGAAGCGTTTCGGAAATTCGATGAAAAGCCATGTTGCGCTGCTCGATATCATTACCCGTTACATTTACAAGCGAAAAGGAAAGCAGATGCGACCCATGTTCGTTTTTTTAAGCGCAAGGGTGAGTGGTGAAATCAGCCAGTCAACTTACATCGCCGCTTCGCTTATTGAACTGCTCCACACAGCCACACTTGTCCACGACGATGTAGTTGATGACTCGAATATGCGACGCGGTTTTTTCTCTGTAAATGCTCTGTGGAAAAATAAAGTGGCTGTACTAGTGGGTGATTTCCTGCTTTCAAAAGGATTATTGCTATCTCTGGAACATGATGAATTCGGATTGCTGAAAATCGTTTCGGAAGCTACCCGTGAAATGAGCGAGGGCGAACTGCTTCAGATAGAAAAGGCTCGCAGGCTCGATATCAGCGAAGATGTTTATTTCGAGATCATTCGTAAAAAGACAGCCTCACTGATAGCTTCCTGTTGTGCGGCGGGTGCGGCATCTGCCGGGGCATCAGCGGAGAATGTAGGAAAAATGAAATTGTTCGGCGAAAAAGTCGGGATCGCCTTCCAAATCAAGGATGACATATTTGATTACGAATCATCGAATATATCCGGTAAACCGAACGGGATCGATATAAAGGAGAGGAAAATGACGCTGCCGCTGATTTACTTGTTGAATCAATCGGATTTTATCGAAAAGCGAAAGATTATCAATATTGTTAAGAACCACAATACCAACCCCCGAAAGGTGGAAACAGTAATTGATAAGGTATCCGAATCGGGCGGGCTTGATTATGCCCGGCAGAAAATGATTTATTACCACGACCAGGCTTTACAGATATTAGATGAGTTTCCTGACTCTGAATCGAGAACTGCATTGAAACAGCTTGTGAATTTTACCATAGAAAGGAAAAAGTAGAGTTTCAGAGTTTAAAGCTTTTTTCGTTCATCCGTAAACTTGTTTACCAAATGTTTCAGGTTGCCAGGAATGAGAAATTTCGCGGGTGTCAACTCGCTGCTGCATATCCCGATTTCCCGGTTAGAGCAATTGTAACCTGACGGAATCGAGTTTAACAAAAACGATCAGCAGCACGGTGAAGCCCCAAAGTGATGATCCGCCGTACGAAATAAATGGCAGGGGAATACCGATCACCGGCAACAGCCCTATGGTCATTCCAATGTTGACAACAAAGTGGAAAAACAGAATGGCTGCCACTCCATACCCGTAAATGCGGCTAAACTTCGAGCGTTGCCGCTCGGCAAGAATGACGATTCGCCAAAGCAATCCCACAAAGATGATTATCACGATGATGCTGCCGGTAAAACCCCATTCCTCGCCGATGGTGCAGAAGATAAAATCGGTGCTCTGTTCCGGTACAAAATCATATTTGGTTTGAGTTCCTTGTAAAAAGCCCTTTCCCAGGAATCCGCCGGACCCAATTGCAATGAGCGACTGATGGACATTATAGCCGGCGCCTTTAATATCAGTCTCTTTGCCGATCAGTACATTAATCCTTTTCTGCTGATGAGGTTCCAGGATGTTTTCAACCACGTAATCGATGCTGTAAACATATCCAGCAAGCACAATAAAAGCTGCAACAATCCAGAAGAATTGCCTGCGCAGGTTCTTATAAAGTAAGAAAGCCATTAATCCTATTCCTGCAAGGCAGCCGATTAAAACAAATTTGTCGATCATAAGCGCAAGGACGAATAAAATAGCAATGGCTACCCCGAAGAGCAGAAAATTTCCTGACAATCCTTCGCGGAACAGCACGAGTATAAAAGCGCTGTACACGATAGCGGAGCCTGCATCGGGCTGCAGGATGATCAAAGATGCTGGCAGCAATATGATTGTGGCTGCGGTCAGGCGCGTTGAAAGCCTGTTAATGTTCAGGTCGAGGGCACTCATGTATTTTGCCATCGCAAGTGCTGTTGCAAATTTGGCGAATTCGGAGGGCTGCAGTCTGAAATTACCGATTTCGAACCATGACCTCGAACCGGCAACTTCCTTTCCGATAACAAGCACGAGGATCAGAACCAGAAGCAACACAATAAAGATCACATAAGAAAAGGCAGAGAAGAATTTCGCATCCAGGATCAGAATTACCATGCCCAGGACAAGCGACGTCAGTATCCAGATCATCTGTTTGCCGTAGTTCTGCGTAAGGTCGAAAATATTTTTGTGCTCATCGTTATAAACTGCCGCATAGATATTCACCCAGCCGATCACCATCAGGAGAAGGAATATCACGATGGTAACCCAGTCGATATTATGAAATATTGAATTCCGTTCTCTCATTTAACGTGGATTAAATCGGCATCAAGTATTTTCTGTTCCACCTGCGGACGTGATATGGAATCATTGAGGTATTTTTCGATCATGAGTGAAGCTATCGGAGCCGCCCAGGTAGCCCCGAATCCGGCATTTTCTACAATAACCGACATCGCGATCTTCGGATCTTCAAGAGGGGCGAAGGCAATGAACATCGAATGGTCTTTACCATGAGGATTCTGAGCTGTACCGGTTTTCCCGCAGATCTTCACCCCTTCAAGCTTTGCCCATCGGGCTGTTCCGTGCGAACCTTCGAAAACCTCGAGCATGGCTTCCTGGAGCACGATAAAATTCGAAGGATCGATCGTGGTTTGAATGGGGTGTGTGAACTCTTCGATGGTCTTGTCAGGTGAACCTATAGCTTTAACGAGGTGCGGCGGGAAATAAAAACCCTTATTGGCGATAATAGCAGCCATATTCGCATTTTGCAGCGGCGTTACCGTAATTTCGCCCTGACCGATTCCAAGCGAGCGCACAGTGAGCGCCCGCCAGTGATCCGCACCATATATTTTGTTGAAGTAGTTTGATGTCGGAATATTTCCCGAAAGCTCGAACGGAATATCAGTATTGAACTTTTTCCCGAAACCCATACTCAATAGATGGCTTCGCCACTTGTTGTAATTGCTTTCGGTGGAACCGAATCCACCCCTTTCCAGGATGGCTTTATAAACATTCCAGAAGTACGGGTTGCACGATTGTTCAATGGCTTCACGGAGTTGTAAAGGCGATTTATGATTATGGCTGCATTTGATTGGGCTTGTTCTGGGTCCGGCACAGGAATATGCGTTTCCTTCGGTAAGTGTTCCCATCTGCAGCCCGATGACTGCATTTGCCATTTTAAATGTCGAACCCGGCGGGTACATTCCCATGATTGCCCGGTTCATGAGAGGCTTGGCAGTGTCAGCCATCAGCCTGTTAAAGTTCTCACCGCGCGCTCTGCCCACCAGCAGGTTCGGATCGTAAACCGGACTTGTGACAAATGCAAGAATTTCACCCGACTTCGGATCAATTGCGACGATGCTCCCGATTTTATTTGCCATCAGTTTCTCACCGTACGCCTGAAGGTCGGCATCCAGCGTCAGGTAAAGGTTCTGCCCTAATACGGCTGAAGTATCGTATTTGCCGTTCTTATAATGACCCTGTTCCCTGTTGTGAACATCAACCATCACCACATTAAAACCTTTTGTGCCACGAAGAACCTTCTCATAGGATTTTTCAATGCCACTTTTCCCGATAAAGTCACCCATCTTATAATAAGGATCAGCGGTGATATCTCTGTCGTCCACTTCGCCGACATAGCCTAATGTGTGAGCGGCTATTTGTGTCGGATATATTCTGAGCGATCGCGACTGAATAAAGAATCCGGGATATTTATAAAGTCGCTCCTCAATAAATCCGATTTCATTTTTTTTGATCTGTGAAATAAAGATTGTCGGTTTGTAACGGGAATAATTGACCGCTTTCTTCAGCCTGGCTCTGAAATCTTCGATCGTAATCTCCAGAAGCCGGCAGAATTCCGAAGTATCGATTTCCTTTACCTGGCGGGGAATAACAAGGAGGTCATAAGCGGCTTCATCATAAACCAGCAGTTTCCCTTTACGATCGAAGATTACACCTCGGTTCGGGTAAATCGTATTTTTTCGAAGGACATTGCTTTCGGCATAAACAACATACGATTCATCGATCACCTGGATGTAAAACAACCGGGCGGCAAAAATAAAACCCACGATAATGTAAATCGCGATGATAACCAGTTTCCGCTCCGACAAATTCCTGTTCACCTGTTAATGAATCTTATTTCGCATATCCCAACGAAAACCCGACCGACGAATATATATTTTGAACCAGAATTCTTTTACGATCCAATTCTCAAAATTATATTAAAAAAAAGCCATCCCTGCGAAGATGGCTTAGAGTTATTGACAATGAATGTTTAATAGGAATATTCTCAGAACAAGCCTCCGTTCTGATAAATCTCCATCTGTACATCCGAAAATTTCCCGCCCCGTATGGTCCTGTTATTTTTCAGGTTGGTGATTTCACCGGTTGAAAAATTGACCTTCATCCGGTCACCGGTTTCGAGGTTAAGTTCATCCATTGTTTTATATGTTACAATCGGCAGGGCGGCATTGATTGCGTTACGCTCGTAAATAGCACCGAAAGATTCGGCAAGGATAACCTGGATGCCAAGCGCTTTAAAGCAGTCAACTGCCTGCTGCCGCGAACTCCCGCTTCCGAAATTCTTTTGTACTACGACGATATCGCCCCTTTCGGCTTTCCTTGAGAAATCTTCATAGCCCTTCAGGTTGTCGAAAGTGTATTTGCCCATTTCATTTACATCCGTAATGGTGAGGTACCGGTTGTGGAAGATCATATCCGTGTCGATATTATCTTCCCTGATTACCCATGCTTTTCCTTCAACCACAATAGGATTTACATTTTCCAATACCTGTTTTCTCATTTGTTTATCCTTCACTTCTTTCATGGCTGCTGCAAACTCAGCCGGTTTATCCGGAATCTCATCCGGAACTGTAATATATCCCGCCACCGATGAGGCGGCGACAATTTCAGGAGATGCGAGGTAAACTTCTCCTTTGCCCTGCTTTCCAGGGAAGTTCCTGTTGCCGGTGCTGATCGTAATTTCACCCGGACCATTCTGTCCAACCTGTCCAGCAGCACATCCTGCACATCCGGCATTTGAAACCATAGCTCCCGATTTTTTAAAAATATCGATCAATCCTTCGTGCATTGCCTGGTTCCAGACTTCGTCGGTCGACGGAACGATCTTTAAAACAACTCCGGGTGCAACTTTGCGCCCTTTTAAAATGCCTGCCGCCGCTCTTAAATCCTCAATCCTGCCGTTTGTACACGAACCAATGAAACCGGAGTCTATCTTGATTTTTTTTACGATACTGACAGGAACCGTATCATGAGGTTTTCCGGGCTTGGAAACCCTGGATTCGAATTTTGAAATATCCAGATCGAAGGTTTGGGCATACCTTGCATCCGGATCAGCCTTAACAAACCCGATCTTTTTGCCCGAACGATTTGAAGAGTAATTCAGCACTTCCTGGTTCGGAGTCAGGAATATGATAATGGCTCCCATTTCGGTTCCCATCGAAGCAATCGTTATCCTTTCATCGAGGGTAAGCTTGTCAACTTCATCGCCATAAAGTTCTACAGAATAACCGAGTAATTTGTTTGCCCCGAATATTCCAAGCAGATTAAGGACAATGTCCTTTGCTGTTAAGCCAGCCGGACGTTTACCGTTCAAGTTGATTTTAACCGATTCGGGCACCTTGAACCATACTTTTCCCTTTGCCCATGCAGCTGCAATATCCTGGTCGCCCATGCCCTGTCCGAAAGCCCCCACGGCTCCGAGAATATTTGCATGAGAGTCGGTTGTAACTGCTGTCGATCCGGAATAGGCAAGACCTTCATGGATGAGGATATGTGTTCCGATTCCATTGTCGATATCATAAACCTTAATGCCATACTCTCGTGCGAAAAGCCTGCAGATATGCTGATTCACCGCGTACTTTTGATCGGAACCTGTCGGATTGCAGTCGAAAGTGAAAAAGGTACGGGATGGATCGGCAATGCCCAATCCGTTATCCCTCAGGTTTTTTACTACGTTGGCTCCGCCAAAGTCCCTTGCGGCTCTCACATCCCATTCCACATCCACGATGTCGCCAGGTTTTACTGTACTTAATTTAGAGTGATTTGCGATTATTTTTTCAATCAGAGTCATCATATAATTCTTATTTTAAAGCGTCAAAATTAACTTGTTTCAACAATAGAAATTTATTGGAAATGTATATCCCGTAGCTTTTTAAAGCCCCACCTCCAAAGAAGGAAAAGGTAAACCACGAAAAACAATAAATAAAGATCGGTTTGCGACATCAGGATGAAATCATAAATCCCGTGAAGCAGAACCGGGATCACAAGTGCCATTCCCATGTAATAGTATCTTTTATGAGGTTTAAATTTTGCCAGAGAAAAATAATAACCCATTGTGATCCCGAAAATCGCATGAGCCGGAACAGCCGTCAGAGCACGGGTATAGCCTATTTCTATGCCTGATTGATAGATATACAGGACATTTTCAACCGCCGCAAACCCAAGGGAAATAAAAACGGCATAAACTATTCCGTCGAATTTTTCATCAAACTCACTGTTTTTCCAAATCAACAGGTAGAGTGCGATAAATTTGAAAAATTCTTCAGTAAAACCGGCTACAACAAAAGCACCATAGGCAACACTATTCGTTCCTGTCAGTCCGAAACCTTGATAAGTGAACCACCTCTCAGCCAGGATTATGGGTATGACGATAATTCCGCCTGCAAGCAGTGCCCTGCTCAGCAATCCCAGAGGTTCTTTTTCGTATTTGTCCTTAATATAGATGTAAATGAGAATAATCAGTACCGGAGCGAGAGCTATGATAAGAAGGTTCACCAGAAATTAATGCTGTAAAAGCCGAGTATCGGATAATTAAACCATTAGCCTTTCCCTGAAGGGCTCAAACGTCATAAAATCGGCATGATGGACAATGTAAGCCTCGACGGAACGCTTTACCATGTTGCCTTCACCTGCATGTGTTGCGATGATGTGACAAACATCAGCCGGAACGCCGCATTGCTCAGCCAGCGAAACTCCTGAGAAAGGATGTCGCAGGTATTTTCCGTATTTCCCCTGGACAGCCTTTCCGTCTTTATCCAGCTCATACTCCAGCAATTTACCGACATCGGCAAGAATGGCACCGGCAATCAAAATATCCATATTCACTTTCATCTCACCGTGATACCAGCCGTTTACCACTTCTCCCGAAGCTTTTGCAATGTGTACTACAGACCGTTTATGATCCATAAAGGTCACCTTTAGATTGGGTCCGCACAATAGTGTGAACGGAATCCTGTTCAGATCCTCCGGCGTCAGAACACTTTTTTCGAATGCAAGTTCCCAGGTTTTTGCAGTTTTTTCCTTCAGATCGGTATCCTGAATCCAATCGAGTTCGGGCCAGAGTTCCACAATTCTTTTATTCATGTTTATCTAAGTTTATTTGTTACTCTACAATAAAGGTGATCAGCGGACACCAACCTCTCCTGTCACCTATTATTGTTGTAAACGATTTATAATTTCGAAATGATCGCATCCGTCATTTGCTGCGTCGACGCTGCACCTTTTCCGATAACATCGGGACTTCCGGTCATTTTCATCATGTCGTATGTCCGCACTTTGCCTTCTGCCACCACCTCAGCCACTGCCTTCCTGATCCTATCTGAAATGCCGTTCTCATTGATATAATCGAGCATCATGCAGGCAGACTCAATCATGGCAATCGGGTTAACAATGGAGGTTTTATAGCTTGCGTATTTTGGAGCGGAACCATGCGTCGGCTCAAACACTCCTACACCGGTATCGGGATTGAACTGCGCACTGCAGGCAAATCCAAGTCCGCCGATCAGTCCGGCAAAACCGTCTGAAGCGATGTCCCCGAACATATTGCCGGCGACGATCACGCCATAATCTTCGGGATTCTTGGTAAGCCACATCATTTGAGCGTCGATATTGGTGTTCCATAATTCAATACCCGGATAATCGGCTTTCTGGATTGCCTTAGCCATCGTGTACATCATTCCTGAGGTTTCCCTGATAACATTCGGCTTCTCGCAAAGAGTCACGGATTTGTAGCCGTATTTTTTAGCATGTTCGAATGAAGCTCTTAAGATGCGCTCGGTAAATTTCTTTGTGAAAATACGGGTTGATACAGAAAGGTCTTCTTTTGCACACCATCCGAAGTTCTTTTTAAACTTGGGATGACTCATAAGTGCCTGGTAAACCAAATCCGGCGGATTGCTCCACTCCACTCCTCCATAAAGACCTTCGGTATTCTGACGGAAAATGACCACATCTATCTGAGGCTCCTCGACGGTATTATTCGGACCCCGACGGATGAAGTTCAGCGGATTGCCTTTATAAGTCCGGCAGGGTCTCACACAGATATCTAATCCGAAATGCTGCCTCAACCCGACTATAGGGCTTGCATACACAAGCCCCTTATCCTTGAGCCCGGGAGCAAGTTCTGCGAGAGCTGCATCTTTGGGCTTCGAGGTGATGGCTCCAAACAACCCTATCTTGTGTTGTTCGATCAGTTTCAAAGTGCGGTCGGGAAGCGGATTTCCTTCATTGCACCAAAAATCCCAGCCGATGTCTCCTTCGATGTAATCTGCCTGAAACCCGGCAGCATCAAGTACCCGAACCGCATCATCCAGGACTACTTTTCCAATGCCGTCACCCGGCATTTTTACAATGGTTCTTTTTGCCATATTTCTTTCGATTTAAATGATTTAGTTTAAAAAATAACCCAATGTTTTAACCGGTCAAAAATACAATTTTCGGGTTACCGACAAATTTTTTTAAGCTTGTCAAGTATTTTATTGTCTATCCGGATCAATTTCCGGGTAACCCGGGACAACCGGAATTAATTTTCAAAATCGCATTACCGGAAACTGATTTCTATCCGCCGAAAACTGATTTGGGGTTGCTTTTTTTAAAAAATCGTCTATTTTTGTCACGGTGGAAATATTAAATAAGTAGCTTCTTATAATATTCAATCCGGTAATTATCAGGATTTAAAATAAATTATTTTTGTTAAAATATTTTTAAAAAATTCTGCTTTGCATATTTTTAAAAAGGTGTAACTTGTGCACCGCTTTTTTGCTAAGTAGTTTGGCTGAAGAAGAAACAATAATCTAATAAAAATGATATGAAAAAAAGACTTTTACCTGTTGTATTAATTACTTTATTAATATCCGGCTTAACGGCTTTTTATTTCATCGATGCAAATGCCGGGGATACCGGTCCGGAGACTACAGGAAAGAAACCAACAGTTACAAACCAGGCTGATTATCTGTCGATGCTTAGAAACAATCAGCACACCGGAGTCCTTGATCCTCGCGATGTTATTGCTGCAAGGAAACAGATGGACTCCCGATCGTTGAACAAATCTGGGTATTCAGGCAAAGATCTGTCGTGGATCGAGATGGGTCCCGATAACATTGGTGGCAGGACACGCGCACTAATTGTTGATAACCGCGATGCAACTTCAATGACAGCGTATGCAGGCGGTGTAACAGGTGGCTTGTTCAAATCAACCGATATGGGAATGAGTTGGGAAAATATCAACCAGCAGAATGGAACCGAAAATCTGAATGTAACCTGTATGGTACAGGACGCAAATGGAACCATTTACGTCGGAACAGGTGAAGGTTTAAATACCAATCTCTATTCGCTCTATGGTCGGCTTGGCTATGACGGCGGTTTTGTAGGACAGGGAATTTTCAAGTCCGATGCGGATGATAATTTTCAGCTTGTACCAGGCACCGAGCCTGTAATTGACGGAGATGTGATCGAGTGGGCATACATCAATAAACTGGCAATCGACAGCCAGGGAAACAGGTTGTTTGCTGCCACCCATACTGGTCTTAAGTATGCCAGTTTCCCGGGATTGAATGATTGGCAATCGGTTTGCAAATATCGTCTCGACAGTACGATCCTTACCAGAAATATTGCGAGCGACTCCATAATTGTCTGTGATAGTTTTAAAATCCAAAACGGGCACTATGTGATTTACGGTCTTGATGAAATGGAATATAACATCCTGACCGATGACACAACAGGAACCGAAAGTGTTTTCGGCGGATTTGTCGCCTTTGATGAGCCGGGAAATTGCTGGGATGTAGCGGTCAGTTCAAACGGCTGGATTATTTCTTCCTTCAATGGTTTTATCTATGTTTCGGAATCAGGAAATCCAAATGAATTCTACAACAAATCACTGTATCCGAATAATGCTGACAACGTAAGGAAGGATCAGGTTAATTATTCTACTCATATTGTGATTAAAAATTCGGCAGGAGAAGTTTTGCATGATTCAACGAATGTATATTCCAAAGAGTATGACTGGCATATCAATTATGTTTCTTTAGAAGAAACAATCAAGGAAATCCTCATCGGGTATCCTTCGAGCGCAAACACTGGAAGAATATCCTATGCCATTGCTCCCTCGGATCAAAACATTGTTTACGCGATGGCTACAAAATCAGGAAGTCCGAAAATTAACAGTTTGTCTAATATTTATCTTTCGGAAGATAAGGGAAATTCATGGCGAATTATTGCTCCTGGTGGATCAGACCTGCTGAATATACTTGGCAGCGAATACTATAATCCCGGAGGAACAGACGCAATTGCGTATTACAGAGGTGATTACTGCAATACGCTGGCTGTTTTTCCTGATAATCCTTACAGGCTCCTTGCCGGAGGCGTCAACATGTGGGAAGGCGTTAAGGCTTCAGAAACGGGTTATTTCCAGTGGAATGAAAAGTCGATTGGAACTGTCATCAATTCGGACGGTTCTAACGTTCTGTTCAACGGTATTTTCAATAACCTTTATTGTCACAATTACCATCATTCTTATGTATTTCTGCCAGCATATCCTGATATTTTCTATATCACCACCGATGGCGGAATTTATATTGGTCAGTACGTAAGTGCTTATCAGCTATTCGCGTTCGAATCAAGAAACAAAGATTTCAATGTAACCCAGTTTTACTCGATTGATATTTCGAACTCAGTGACAGAAGTTATTGGCGGAACGCAGAGCATGGGAACACAATACATAAGCGGTACAAGTGCAACAGGCACAACATCGAAAAAAGGCGAGGACTTATGGAGACCTGCTAACCTGGACAGTAAATATCCCGAGGGTACCGACGGGGGATTTACGGCAATCTCCAACATCAGGAGCCAAAAGGACGGTGAATCTGAAAAGATGCCTCCTTCTTTCTATACAAAAAGTCCATTCCCCAGGAGTGAACCACTGATCGATAACGGAAACAGTGTTTACCGTATGAGAAGGTCCGAATCGCTGGGATTCGACTGGTCAATCAACTTTCTTTCCGATTTCGGCGCTTCAGTAACCAGCACTAATTTCATGACGCCGCTGATACTTTGGGAGAGCTATAACAATGTTAACAGCAGGGATTCTATTTATTTCAGAGCCGACATTAATTATGGTACAGGCGATTCGGTTTTGGTCAGGAGTGAAAATTATGATGTGCCCTTCTGGTCTGTTCTGCAGTCGGATTTAAATGCCGGTGATTCAGTTAAAGTTCAGGATATTATATCATCCAAACTTTTTTTCGCAATCAAGGATAATGTTTATATGACCATGCAGGGACTGAAATTCGATGTTACACCTGACTGGTTCAAAATTTCGGACAAAAGCCACCTGGGTTTTTCAGATAACCCGAGTTGCATGGCTTATTCATCCGATTGCAACTATCTGTATATAGGAACTTATGAAGGCAAGCTTTTCAGAATTTCGAATATTGCATTGGCTTATAACCAATCACTGGCAGATGTGAGCAGTTCGGAATGCATCATTGCCACCACACAACTTGAAGTTTATTCGGGGAACACACAGGTGATCACCTCCATTGCAGTTGATCCGAGGAACAGCAATAAAGTGCTGGTAACGCTGGGAAATTATGGAAATACAGATTATGTTTTCTATACAACCAATGCCCTTGATGACAATCCCACATTTACTTCGGTACAGGGAGATCCTTCAACCACCGGATTGCCAAGATTCCCGGTTTACTCAGCTATCCTTGAAATGCAGCCTGACAACGATATGGCAATGATCGGGACGGAAGAAGGCATCTGGGTTTCGGATAATGTTGCTTCAGGGATTTGGTATCAGGCAGGTGATCCCATCGGCAAAGTTCCGGTCATGGATCTGAAACAGCAAACTGTTTACAAGGGACAGTTCGTTTTAACTACAACTGATCCGAATACAGGTTTACCGGTTTATGAATACTTCCCTGAAATCAAAAACTACGGAATGATTTACGCAGGTACACACGGTCGCGGTGTTTTCAGGAACGAAGATTATTTTACTGTCGGTCAGGAAGAACATCCCGGATCACAGCCGGCAGATAATATGAGTTTGAATGTATTTCCGAATCCTGCAAGCGAAGAAACTCACGTTGAGTTTATTCTGCCCGACAAGTCGGATGTGATAATCAATGTATTTGACCTTAATGGCAAAATTGTTTATTCAAAAAAGATAGAAGGACTTGGGAAAGGTCTCCAGGAAGTTATCCTTAATTCAGGTAAACTGAATGGAGGGGCATATCTCCTTCAGCTTGTTGCCGGCAGTGAAACAGCCGTATCAAGGATAGTAGTCGTGAAATGATAATTAATAAGAAAATTAAGAAATTAAATACCTTGTAAGATGAAAAATTTACTTTATACAATCCTGGCAACAATATTTACCTTTAGTTTGTTTGCTCAGAAATCTATTTTACCTCCCGTTCTGGTGAAGCCGACCGATGGTGCAACTAACCAGATGCCTGACGCAGAACTTGACTGGTATGCTGTCAGCGGAATCGGACCTGTTTCCTACGAAGTTCAGATAGATACAAGTGACCAGTTTTTAAATCCGGTTTCCTTAACTACTGATTTCACAGCTGTCAATAGCGAAAATCTGATATTCGGGGATCAGTATTTTTGGCGGGTAAGGGCAACTGACGATTCAGGCACCAGCGAATGGTCAACGGTTTTCGATTTTTCTATTTTCGATCAGATAGCTCTAAATAAACCTGATGACGGTGATACCGACCAGATGCCCGATGTTCAACTGGTTTGGAGTAACAGGAAGGGATCCATTTTCATTACAGGCATAACTTACTATGACATAGAAGCGAGTTTCTTTGAAGACTTCTCAGTAGTCAACTATTTTGATTCTGTGCCATTTGGGATTTATCCGGCGGATACGAATTATTATTTCATTAAAACTTCGAACCTGTTCTTTGATTCAACATATTACTGGAGGGTTCGTGCAAGACATGACCTGGATGCTACCGAATGGTCCGAAGCCCGGTCATTTTCTGTATTAAGCAGTGTTATTACGCTGACTCCGGCAAACAATGCTGTCAACCAGGATCCGGATATTATCCTGACATGGGAACCAGTCACAGGAATTACCGACTATATATACCAGGTTTGCACTGATCCGAATTTTACTTTCCCGTGCATTACCGGGTTAGTCAATGATCAATACACTGAAGTTGAAGTCAATGAACTTTTATTCGGAAATACATATTACTGGCGAATCAGCGCTGCTCATGCCGCCGACACATCCGACTGGTCGCCGGTGAGAAATTTCCAGGTTATCAATTCCGTTTTGCTCCATTTTCCGGAAAACGGAGCTGCCGGACAATCGACCCTGCCTAAACTTGAATGGTATGCAATAAATGGAATCGACGGTTATGAGGTCAGGGTTTACGACGAAACATTTACATACAGTGATACTGCTTTTCCCGACACGAACGTGTATAATATTTTCAAACCTATGGTAGTCGGTGAAGATTATTTCTGGAAAGTCAGGACTTTTTCAAACGGCGATACCACAAATTGGAGTGAGGTGTGGCAGTTCCATGTTGGACCGCAAGGTATTGACAAGCCTTCACTTAGCAAGGACAACGTTTCTTTGTTTCCCAATCCGTCAACAGGGAAGTTATTTATTGAGATGAACCTGGCTAAATCAGATGATATCCAGGTCACAATCCTGGATTTTGTCGGAAAGATAATTCTCCGGGAATCGTTCATCTGTGAACAAGGCATAGATACAAAAGAAATCCGCCTTGATGAATGTCACGATGGATTGTACTTTATCAGATTGACATCGGGAGACAAATCCTTTACGGAAAAAATAGTCCTGAGCAGATAGTACAAAAATCAAATCAACTTAATGAAGCAAAGGATGGCATCAAAACGATGTCATCCTTTTTAATTAAACCTTTTACCGAAATTGAAGCTGAAATAGAAGGTCAGGAAGTAATAGTTCGGATCATTGAAAGCCATGATGGGAATCGATCGGATGAATCCATCTAGGATCACACCCACTTCAAGGGACTTGACTTTTGAATTATAAGTTCCAAAGTCAAAGTCGAGCCCGATTTTTGCATGAACTCCGGGATAAAAGCTTAGCTCATTGAATCCCTTGGTAAATGAGGCTCTGCCAAAAATATTATCCACAAAATGTTCATCGGGATTATACCTTTCTTCAGTAATTGAATACTCATACCCTGAAGGTGAAATCGGCTTTAAAATATACAGATATACAGGCTTGGTAATAGCAAGGTCCAATCCACCCATGTAAAAGAACCGAAGTTCAATTCCACCCCAGTAAGGTTTTCGGTTCAGCAACTTGTGAATCCCGTATCCTGTTCTGAACATAAAAACAGAATTCAACTTTCCGTAAACATAGCTTTTTGAATTCGTGAAGTATGGATTGATTGTACGGACTTGTTTTTGCGATTGCATTTCAAGGAACTCGGCGGTTATCACCCTCTTCCTGAAAGCTGTTTTATGGTATGCCTTGTTGAATTTTAGTCCCCATCCCTGGCTGTGCAGTGTTATGCCGGCACTGGTTTCTTTCAGGAGAAGAATATTCTTCGAAGTGTCGGTCACCATTTCTTCCTGAGCCTGTATGGAAGAACTGATCAAAATCAAGACAACCGGAATTGTAAAAAATGTAAATATTCGAATCATGAAATACCTGAAAGATCGCATCTAAAATAAAAAATATTTACCAAATAACGGAATCTGATAAATATTTATTTCCTGTTAAAACTGAGGTTATTAACCGAATCAACGCCTCTGCTCGATCTGGAATTTTTTTGCTTCACCGTATGCCGGACATTTTTCAGCTGTCTTGCACGAAACCATTATTATTCCGATCGTAACAACTGCTATTAAAAGGACAATAACTTTTTTCATTTTATTTAATTTATGAGGTTAGCAAAAATAAACTATTTCAAATACCCGAATTACACTCAATAAAACTTAAATTTGTCAGCTGTATTGCAATAAATGAGCCATTTGAAAAATTAACGGCTTTTTATTTCGGATGAAGATCGACCCAGCCATCGAAAACAGTTGGAAACAGGAGCTTTCGGAAGAATTTCAATCGGAATATTTTTTCAATTTAAAAAACTTCCTCGTTGAAGAAAAAAAGAAATATCTGATTTTTCCTCCGGGTTCGGAGATATTTGCTGCATTCAATTTCACTCCATTTCAAAACGTTAAAGCTGTCATTCTTGGACAAGATCCTTATCACGGACAAGGACAGGCTAACGGACTGTGCTTTTCCGTAAAATCAGGAATTCCAAAGCCTCCATCGCTTCAAAATATTTTTAAAGAACTCAATTCTGATCTTGGATTTTCTATCCCTTCATCGGGTAACCTCGAACGCTGGGCAAGGCAGGGTGTTCTCCTCCTTAATGCGACCCTCACAGTACGGTGTGGAAATGCCGGCTCCCATCAAAATAAAGGTTGGGAAAACTTCACTGATGCAGTTATCAGGACATTATCCGGAAAAAAGAACAACCTTGTTTTTATCCTGTGGGGGAATTATGCCCAGGCTAAACAATCCCTCATCGATCCATTCCGCCATTTGATCATCATGTCAGCCCATCCTTCACCATTTTCAGTCGATAGAGGATTCTTCGGCAGCAAACCGTTTTCAAGGGCTAATGCTTATCTCAGAGAAAACAGCATTCCTGAAATTGACTGGAATCTCGCATAATTACCCGGAATCATGAATAGATTTCCAATTAATTCACCGGGTTCGATCCGGTTATCCACCCTATTATTTTATCCGACATCGGATTTTCTTTATGTGAAATCATCTCTACCAAAATTCCGTTTTCGTCAATGAGGTATTTCTGGAAATTCCACTTCACAACCGAATCCATCACACCGTTCTCTTGCTTATTTGTAAGCCACTTGTAAAGCGGATGAATGTCATTACCTTTCACTGAAATCTTTGACATCATAAGGAATGTTATTCCGAAGTTTGTTTCGCAAAAGGTTTTGATTTCCTGATTTGTTCCCGGTTCCTGCCCCATAAAGTTATTTGCCGGAAACCCGATGATGGTAAAATTGT
>Ga0233425_10001045_pt1 | contig 65501 bp, 63 predicted proteins | sample Watercolumn_Towu_2_FD_181712 | JGI IMG/M metagenome (GOLD analysis project Ga0233425, IMG submission 181712) | Freshwater microbial communities from Lake Towuti, South Sulawesi, Indonesia - Watercolumn_Towuti2014_140_MG | ecosystem: Environmental > Aquatic > Freshwater > Lake | place...
CGGCGAACCAGATGGTCGGGAATCTGATCTCGATTGAAATGCTGCGCCGGTTCTTCGTGGAGCTCCCCGAGAAAGCTGTAGCGGTCGGAGACACATGGAAGCAGACAAAGCCGGACACGACAGTCCAACAAGGCATGAAGATGATCGTCAAGCCGGACGTCACGTTTAAGGTCGCCGGGGCTGAAACCAAGAATGGCTATGAGTGTTTTAAGATCACCTACGAAGGAACCTCGACCCAGTACGGCTCAGGGAGCAGGCAGGGGATGGAGCTTGTCGTCGATGGCACCGGCAAGACGAAGGGCACCTCGTACTTCGCGCCGAAACAGGGGATCCTCGTTTCAGCCGAATCGACAGGCTCGAGCGACATGAACATCTCTGGCGCGGGTGAGCAGATGTTCACAATGACCCAGTCGATGACGACGACGTCGAAGGTTACTCTTGTGAAGTAGGCGCTGTAGAACTACTGTCATCATATACGCGATTTCAACGAAGGACCTCTCATGAACGACCAGAAAGCCCGTAGGCAGTTGCGCGTCGCAGCATGGCTGCTGTTCCTCAGTCTGACGATTCAGCTTGTTGCCGCCGCACAGAGTCAGGACGACATCCGGATTGCGCCCGACGAGTACAAACAGCGGCGCGCCCGGCTGATGGAAAAAATGGAGCCGAACTCTATTGCCATTTTCAAGGCGAAAGACGCAAGCATCCGTTCGAACGACGTCAACTACATGTACCGCCAGGAGAGCAATTTCCTGTACCTGACCGGCTGCGAAGAGCCGAGAGCCTACCTCCTTCTCTGCCCCGAGGGGGTCAAGATCGGAGACGGCGCGCCCGTCAAGGAAGTGTTCTTTCTCCGACCGAAAACCCGAAGCGCATCGGGCGAAAGCCTGGGTCTTGAAGGCGCAAAAGAGAAACTCGGATTCGAAACGGTATTGATAAACACCGAATTCGCCGCAGTGGCAAAAGGCGCACTCGCGGGAAAGAAAGTTCTCCACTATCCACCTACCTTTCCCGATCTCGTGGCCGATCCCTTGATGGAAAAGCGGACGATCATCTCACGGGAAGTGAAAACCGAGCTACAGGCTTCCTTCCCCGAACTCGAGATTAAGAACCTGAACTCAGCGGTCTCGGAGTTGCGCTCGGTGAAATCTCCCGCCGAATTGGCCCTTCTCCAAAAAGCGATCGACGCAACGGCGCTCGCTCACATCGAGGCGTTCAAGAGTTGCGAGCCGGGAATGTATGAGTACGAGCTCCAGGCGGTGATTGAGTATTGCTTCGCCAAGAACGGAGCGGAATCCGAGGGCTTCCCGTCGATCGTGGGATCCGGACCCAACTCGTGCATCCTCCACTATGACGCAAACCGGCGCAAGATGCTGGATGGGGACGTTGTCGTAATGGACATTGGCGCGGAATACCGCGGATATTCGGCAGACATCACTCGCACGATCCCCGTGAATGGAAAATTCTCCCCAGCTCAACGGGACGTTTATGAGATCGTCCTCAGTGCGCAAGAGGAAGCGATCAAGCTGATGAAACCGGGTGCAATCTCAGAGCACAGCACCAGAGCTTTTGACGTAATTGCGGAAGGGCTCATCAAACTCGGGATCATCAAGGAGAAGTCAGAGACTCAGCGGTACTACCCGCACGGTCTGAGCCACGGCATCGGATTGGATGTCCACGATCCTGGAAGAATGGGCAAACCGTTACAACCAGGGTTGATCCTTACCGTCGAACCCGGAATCTACATACCGGAGGGAAGCCCCTGCGACAAGAAATACTGGAACATCGGCGTCCGGATCGAAGATGACGTCTTGATCACTCCGGAGGGAAACAAGGTCGTCTCCGCGGCAGCCCCAAAGAGTATTAAAGAGATCGAATCACTGATGAAAAAACGGGGCCTCGGCAACGAAAAACTTGGCACCCGATAGATGGGGACCCCGCGGACCATCGACAGGAACACAAGGGAGTGAATCATGGATGCGCGCCAGTTGCAGCGTTGTAACGCGATCATCAAGAACAAGAAGATCGAGATCATCGACCTCAAATGTATTGATCTGACAGGGTATCTTCATCACATTTCTCTGCCGGTCTTCCCGAACATCCTCGCCAAGCTGGTGGCAGAAGGAGTCGGTTTTGACGGCTCCAGCTACGGATTCGGCAAAGTCGAAAACAGCGACATGATTCTGATACCGGATCTGACCACCGCGGTCATCGATCCATTCCGTGTTGAACCGACACTGAGTTTCTACACCAATATTCACATCACCGATCAGCATCGCTCCCCCTTCTCACAGGACGGCAGGGGAGTCGCACGGAAGGCAGAGGCGGTTCTGAAGCGTATGCTCGGCGTTGATTCATCGTGGTGGGGACCGGAGTTTGAGTTCTACATCTTTTCGAAAGTTCGCTTCGACACTCGCACAGCGTCATCCTACTACGAAGTTGAGCATGCGGAGGAATTCTTCAAGAACGCCTACCACGCTGCCAATCCATTTGATGTCTACGATGATTTTCGGGATGAAGCGTGCAAGCTGCTCAAGCAGTTTGGCATCAGCGTGAAGTATCATCACCACGAGACAGGCGAACGGGGCCAGCAGGAAATCGAGACGTACTTCCAGGATCTCCTGACAACGGCTGACAACATCATTACAGCGAAGTACGCCCTCTTCAATTTCGCGCGTCAGAAGGATCTGTTCGTCACGTTCATGCCGAAGCCGATGTATCAGCAAGCCGGCAACGGCATGCATCTGCATCTCTTCCTGACGAAAAACGGGAAGAATGTCTTTTACAAGAAGGGTGAGTACGCCAACCTCAGTGAGCTCGCCTGCTACTTTATCGGGGGGCTGCTCAAGCATGGAGCCGCCCTGTCGGCATTCACAAATCCCAGCACGAACTCCTACAAACGGCTTGTGCCAGGTTTTGAAGCCCCGGTTGCTTTGACATACGGAATGGGAAACCGATCGTCCGCAATACGGATTCCGAAGTATATCAACAATCCCGAAGAGACCCGTTTTGAGTATCGCCCTCCAGACGCGACGGCAAATCCCTACCTCTGCCTCTCTGCCATGCTGCTTGCGGGACTTGACGGCGTCGTGAACAAAATTGATCCCGTGAAAGAAGGTTTTGGGCCAATTGACAAGAACGTCGACGAGATGGGGCGCGATCACATCCGGTTCCTCCCCCGGAATCTCGCGGAGGCTTTGGACGCGCTGACCGTCGATCATGAATTCCTGAAGCGCGATGATATCTTCTCCGACGAACTCCTCGACCAGTGGGTCAAGAACAAGGAAGCGGAGATCAAATCAATCGGCACGATGCCGCATCCCTTCGAGTATAAACTCTACTTCAATCTCTGATCGCACCTTCCGAAAGCTCACCGGTCTTTTGCAGGCCTTCGGAAGGTTTTGTCGCCTCCTCCAATCCAGTGGAAGACTCATTCACACTCTTCTCTCTTCCGCACATCCTGTTTCTGTTGCTCCTCCCTGCAGTTGCAGGCAGTCTGTCATGGTGGTGCCGTACGGGAGAGCACCGTACACCAACCATACGCCGAATTCTCGGCGTCATGCTCCTCGTCAACGAAACCGTCTGGTATTGGTACTACGTCCAGCAGGGCTGGTTCGAGTTTCCCTACACTCTTCCCCTTCAGCTCTGCGACATCCTGGTCTGGATCGCCGCCTTTACGGCTCTCACGGCCAACCGATGGTCGTACGAACTACTTTACTATTGGGGATTGGCTGGAACAACAATGGCACTCCTGACACCGGATGTCAACTCTCCCACATTTTCCTATCTCACGATACGATTCATGGTTTCGCATGGGGGGATCATCGTGGTGATTCTGTTTCTCACCTGGAGCAGGGCTCTCCGGCCGCAGCCCGGCTCTTGGTGGCGTGCACTCCTCTTCCTCCATGTGTACGCCGGCCTCATCACTATCTACAATTACATCTTCGGCACCAATTTTTTCTATCTGCGCGAGAAGCCTGTCGAAGCATCGCTGCTCGATTCCATGGGTCCGTGGCCCTGGTACATCCTCGCAGGTGATGTGCTCGCGATCTGCCTCTTCTGGCTTCTCTGGCTTCCGTTTCGCTCGTCCAACAAAAAGACAACAGAATCCGTGACTCCAGATCCACAACGTTGATATTTCCGCTATCAGACCATCATCAAGGAGGAGATCCCATGCGTCCGACCCGACTACTCTGGGCAGCTGTACCGGCCATGCTTATTGCATTCCTCACAGCGAATGCTCAAACGCTCTCGCTGGAGCAAAGGACTTTCATTCTCTCGAAAACGTACGCTGCAATCCCCCTGCATTTTGCTCACTGGCGTGGAGCGTCGTTCAAACCGGAACATCTCGACAGTGTCTATCGAGAGTTCCTCACTCGCGGGCTCAAGACGGAGGACCGAAAAGAGTTTGCCCTTCTGATGCGCGAGTTTGTCGCCCTTCTCCACAATGGGCATTCCTGGTACCACGACAACAAAGTCTTCGGTTCCACTCTCCCCATGGGATTCTCGCTCGCAGTCATTGATGGGCAATGGATCGTGACGCGAAGTGTCATTGACGGCGTGGAGATCGGCGATTGCGTCCTGCGGATCAACGAGAGACCGGTCGACAATCACTACAGAGAACTTTCCAAGTACTTCGCAGCGAGCGACACGAGGGCAGCTCAAGGGAGTATGATTTTCACCCTCGCTGCAGTTCTACCAAACTCATACACGCTGGACATTGAGAAGAAAGCGGGCGCCATAAGATCGTTGACGGTCGACCGGACGTCGCTCAGGAACACTCCTCAGGCTCAGAAAACCGAGTCACGGTGGCTTGAACCGGACAAGGTAGCCTATGTGAAGATCCCATCCTTCAATAAACCCGCGTTCGAGAACGACGCACTGGAGCAATTGAAGCAATACAATAATGCAGCAGCAATTATCGTCGACGTGCGGGGAAACGGCGGCGGTTCAACGCCCAGTCGTCTGACTGCGGCATTGATGAACAGACCGTATCGTTGGTGGACAGAAGGGACGCCGCTCACGATTGGACTATTCCGCTACTACTCAGAAGCACGGCCCACCATCGAACTGAATGAGTATTTCCGTAGTGCGCAACTGACGTGGCAGAGCTACGAGAACAAGCCCCCTGCAAATGGATTTCCCGGAGTGGTGATCATTCTGGTCGACAGAAACACTGGCTCTGCCGCCGAGGACTTTGTGGTTCCATTCAAGGACAACGGACGCGCGTTGATCATCGGAGAGTCAACGAACGGTTCGACTGGCCAACCATTCATGTACAGTTTTGGGGATGGGATCAGCCTCGGTATCGGAACGAAACGCGCTTACATGCCAGATGGCAGCGAGTTCGAGGGGATCGGAATAAAGCCGAATATCGAGATTCTCGTGACCCGAGATGATTTGTATCGGGGGAAAGATCGAGTCATGGAGAGAGCTCTCGCGGAGGCGGCAAAGGCCCGCTAGGAGAAGTCTACAATTGACCGCCTCGATTGAGTGGACCTTCCGTACATCTCAGATTCCTACGAGAACACCGCGGAAAGTTCAGGAGATCAGTATTCGACCTTCCAGAGAAAATCGCGGTGCTTCACAAAATGCCTGATTTGTTGCACCGTCAGGTCGGCTTTCCCACGCAGTGCTTCGTGGGAATTGAAAGCGTTGTGAGGAGTGAATAACACGTTCGGGTGAGAAAGAAGCCGGTCGAGTGTTGCGGCGATTTCAGGTTTTGATTCATCCCGGCTGCGAAGAGCGACGCCCACAGCACCCTCATTCTCGAATACGTCTAGCCCGACACCTGCGAGCGTACCGGCATCCAGCGCGCGCTGGAGAACTGCAAGCGGAGAGTGTTCCCCTCTTGCAATATTCACAAACATCACACCCCGCCGGACCGATCGAAAGAACTCGTCATCGAAGTAATGACGATTCTCCTGCGTAAGATTCATCGCATTGACAATCACGTCGGCCCAGAGCATTCCCTTCTCTTTGGAGATGTAGTCTACGTCGGGCTTGTTCGGGACGATATCGTGTCCCTTCACGTTGAATCCCACCCCTTTGGCAATGGCGACGATCTCCCCTCCAATTCTCCCGACCCCGATCACCAGGAGATTCTTCCCTTTGCATTCCGAACCCGTGAGCCCATCGCGATCGAACGCCGGAAACTGTCTGATCTGCCGCGGAAGCCGGCGCAGCAATGCCATCACCATCAAGATCGCCTGTTCCGCGACGGCTCGAGAGGCGTATTCCTCGAGATATCCGAGCGGAAGTCTCTGCTCTATCTGTTGCGCGTACTCTACGAGATGGTCATAACCTGTGCTGCGGCTCAGGACGCCATCGAGCTGAGGAGCCCATGCTGTGGGAATGATGGATTGGGTGCGGATGCTGATGAGACGGGCCGGCGGGTGTGCGTGACCGGTTTCCTGTATCGTGCGTGAGTCCATCTCGATCGTGAGCTCTTTCCCGAGCATGCGGGAGAGCAGTTCGCGTTCTTCTTCAAACACTTCATACATGAATAGATCGGCCATGAGTCAACAGACCCGTCTATGATTGATCAAATGTAGGTAACCAACGAAATGGTAACAAAAGAACTTGATGACCGCAAGCAACAACGGTAAGTGCTGCAGACGTCAGGGCATTGCTACAGGTTAAAGCACACCACCCTCGTCTCGGTCATCTCCTGCATCATACTCCAGATCCCCTGCCGGCCGATGCCGCTGAGCTTCGTCCCGCCAAATGGCATCACGTCGAGGCGGTAGTCTGTGGAATCGTTCACAATCACTGCGCCGCAGTGGAGGCCGCGAATGGCCCTGAAAGCATGATCAATGCGCTCGGTGAAGATTGCAGCGTGAAGTCCATAGTGCGGCTCGTTCGCAAGGGCGATCGCTTCATCAAGGTCCGCGAATTCATAGAGCGAGACCACCGGGCCGTAGACCTCTTCACAGTTCATTTTCGATTGTTTCGGGACATGCTCAAGAACGGCAGGCCACACGACGGACTTTTGCCTCGTTCCCCCTGCAAGAAGTCGAGCGCCCTGTCCAACCGCCTCCTTGATCCATTCCTCGACACGTTGTGCTTCCCGCTCGGTGATCATCGCGCATACATCCACCTCGTTGTCCATCGAGTACCCCGCTTTCAGACGAGACACATGCGCGACGAATCGCTCACGAAACGCAGCGTACACATCTCTCTGGACGAGGATCCTCTGGACGCCGATACAGTTCTCTCCCGCTTGAGCATAGGCACCGGCTGCGATCGCCGGTATCGCCCGATCGAGATTTGCATCGTTCATAACGATCACAGGCGAATTGGAGCCAAGTTCCATGAGGACTTTCTTGATTCCCATCCATCGGCTGACCTGCAAACCTGTTTCTACTCCCCCCGTGAACGTCACCATCCGCACCCGGGGATCACTCACGAGCGCTTCACCGAGCTCGGAGCCGTGACCCGTGATGATGCTCAGCCGGCCTGGCGGCAATCCTGCCTTCACAAGATCCTCTGCCAGCATCAACGGCGATAATGGAGTGAGGGCGCTGGGCTTGAGGATGATCGCATTACCTGCCGCGATGGCGGGGCCAATGTTATGTCCTGCCATCGCAAGTGGATCGTTGAACGGCGTGATGGCAGCAATGATGCCGACCGGAAAACGGAAGTAGTACCCGACTCGGTTTTCTGATCCTGCCCGGCTTTCGAACGGCAAGGTCTGCCCCGTGATCCTTTTCGACTCTTCCGCTGAGAGCCTTAAGAGATTTGCGGTGCGCACCGGTTCACGCTGAGACTCTCTGATCGTCTTGCTTCCTTCAAGAGCGATGACGCGAGCGTACTCGTCTTTCCTGGCCTCTATGAACGATGCTGCCTTCATGAGCACATCGGCGCGGGTCAGCAGCGGAAATTCAACCTCCAAGGATTCCTCTGCACGTGCTATCGCCCTTCGAATGTCGTCAACAGTCGCACTCGGTACCACGCCTATCACGTCGCCGGTATAGGGATTGCGTATACTGATCGTTTCCGGGCGTGCTGTCCATTCACCGCCGAGCAGCATCTTGTATTCACGTGGTTGTTGAGCGGATCCTGATGGCATGAGAAGCTCCCTGAATGTCGCGGTCTGAGAAAGCGGTGTCAAAGTATCACATTCATTTTCGAGAAGCAACGATGCGGAACGTGCATGGATTCTCAATCTTGATATCATGCTTTCTCAGTGGTCCTGACAAAAAAAAAGGCGTCTTCCCGACGCCTCTTTTTGAATCAACCATAGAACCTTGATTCCGAATCACTTCTTCTCGATCGAACGGAGCAGAGCATCCATTTCGACGGCTGCACCTTCCACTGTCTTTGCGGGACCTGTGAGCTTGAAGAAGAGCTTCCCTTCAGGAGCTTCGACAATCGCTCCAAGGAGCTTGAAATCCTGCTTCGCGCCCTGAGACTCCATCATCGGACCGGCCGGAGCCAGGTACGTACCAGCAATCTCAACACGCGCCACTGACATTCCGTTGATGTTTTCATCTTTCCGGGTAGGGGTCTGAGCTCCTTCGAACTGACCTGCCCATCGCTGAAAATTCATGTCCACATCCCCTCCCTGGCTCGCACCGAAATAGGAGACTGCACACTCGGCTGCCTCCGGATCGCCCTCAGCAGCAGGAATCACGTAGGTCACAACGCGCATGGATCGGGGCCCACCCTTCGTCCATCTGGCCGGGTACGACCAGTTCACGCCAGCCGCAGTCTGCTCCGGCGCTTCCTTTGTCAGAGCAACATTTGACGACTGTGAAGATCCTTTCTTCGTACACCCTGGCACAAGGACAAGAAGAGCGACTGCAAATCCCAGAACTATGAATTTGTTCATGAGCAAGATTCCTTTCGAGCATTTATGTTGGAGAAAATCGTCTTAAATATAGTAGACATTGCCACAATTGCAATCCACACCGAGCGCCACGGCCAAGACAATGTTCGCAACACTGCACACCGGCACGTTAATTCGCCTTGAACATGTCACGAGTCCGGCGTACCTTGAAGTGAGTTCATCCACCACTTTCCAGCTCAGAGGGTCACCATGCCGCTACCTCCTCCAGCCCAACCTCAACAAGCTCAACCGGCGATACCGCGAGTGCCTCTCGAACAGATCGATGTCCAGAGTCTGTCCAAGGATAAGATTCGCGAACTCTTTCGCTCAGGACGGCTGCCGACAGCGGAATTCATTGTCGAGGAGATCTTTCAGCGGGCAACAAAGCTGGGAGCCAATGCGATACACTTTGAGCCCATCGAAGGTTCTCTTCGCATCCGTCTCGGGTACGAGGGCATTCTCCGCCGGCTAGTCTCACTCCCTCCAGACATGACCGAGGGAATTCTGAGTATCCTCAAGACCCGGGCCACGCTCAATCAGTTCGAGAAGAAGAAGCCTCAGGAGGGCAGGTTCTCGGGAACTTATCAGGCCGAAGCGTTTGACTTCAGGGTCAGCATCATTCCTGTCCTCAGCGGAGAGCGAGCGGTCATACGGCTCCTCAAGAAGACCCAACGAATCGCCAAGTTGGACGAGTTGGGGTTCAGCCTGTCCGTTCTCGGCAAGATCCGCGACATTCTGCATCGACCGAAAGGGCTTCTGCTCTTTGCCGGGCCAAGCGGAAGCGGGAAAACCACTTCAGCATACGCTGCGTTGAATGCTGTCGAGTCGGCAGAGAAGTGCGTCATCAGCGTCGAGGATCCGGTCGAGTATCGCCTCCCGTACGCCAGCCAGGTTCAGCTTCCACCGGACCGATCGTTCAACTTCGCCGATGCGTTGCGCGCAATTCTCCGGCAGGATCCAAACGTCATTCTGATTGGAGAAATCCGCGATGCAGAAACCGGCATTGTGGCCTCAGAGGCGGCACTCACGGGAAACCTCGTGCTGAGCACCATGCTTTCGACCGACGCCATCGGTGTCGTCCCGCGCCTCCTCAATCTCGGGATTCAACCATTCTGGCTTGCGACCACGCTCGTTGGAGTCGTCTACCAGCAGTTGATTCGCAAGATATGCCCGGATTGCAAGGGGGAAGCGAAGCCAACAGAGGAACAGATTGCGATTGTAAGGACGTATCTCCAGCCTGGGATCGAATCGATTTTCTGCAAAGGAAAGGGATGCGAGAATTGCGGCGGGACTGGATATCAAGGAAGGACCGTCGTCAGCGAAGTCGTTCCTGTCAACGACGCATTCCGCGATCTGATCCTGCAACAGGCTCCCATGATGAAAATGCGGCAGGAAGCATCAGACGCAGGTTTTCAGAGCATCAGAGTTGACGCGGCAGAGAAGGTCGCATTCGGGCTTACGACGATCGAGGAGTTTGTGAGGGTGTTGGGGTAGAGGATAGAGAATAACAGTTACGAGTTATGAGTTGAGAGTTTTGAGTTGTCAGTTTTGGGTTTTAGGTTGTGGTGCGGTTACCTTCCCGCGGCCGCGTTGATTGTTGTGACTGCGCCCGCGATACCCTGCGTGAGAATCCCAATCTCAGAGTTGAAGCTCACCAGCTTCATCCCTTTCGACGCCCAGTGAGATGCGAGAGTCAGGTCATTCATCTGAATGGCGGGAATGACCTTGTGCCGACGGCATGAATCCAGCACGGCCGAAATCGCATCGACCAGAACGGGATCCGTCATCTTGCCTGCGATACCGAGAGCGACCGAAAGATCCGTGGGCCCCACGAACGCCACATCGACACCGGGGACCTTCAGAATTTCATCGATGCGATTCAGGGCTTCCGCCGTCTCGATCTGGACCACAAGCATTGACTCTTCGTTCGCGTCCTTCATGACATCGACAATCGATCCCGCCTTGAGATCTGTGTGCCCCCTGGCGACAACGCTTCCTCTCCTGCCGACCGGCGGATACTTGATCATTTGAAGAATATCGAACACTTGCTTCGGCTCTGTGATTCGCGGCGCCATGATCGCTTGCGCTCCTGAATCCATCGGCTGCGTGACATGTGCGTACGACCATTCGGGAACACGCACAATTGGCGTGACCCCGAGTGTTCGCCCCATCCGGCAGAGGTCGGAAATCGTTTCAATATTGAACGCCCCATGCTCGTTGTCGATGATGACAAAATCGAGACCGGCGTTCGCAGCAACCTGCATGATGGAAGCTTGCCGGACCTCAACCAGCATCGTACCGATGACGGTCTTCCCTTCTCTCAGTTGCCTTTTCAGACGATTCTCAGGAACGATTGATGTCGCCATGGATCCTCCTCTATAACGAATGTGCAGGTTCAGAGTTCAGTGTTCTCGGCGGCTTCCGTATCTCTTCATGGCAGACGAGAGGATGCCAAATTGATCTGTCAGCAATCCCTCGTAGCCGCACGGCCATCCATCCCAGTAGCGAGCATCGACGCCGCTCTTGCAGGCACCGTACACAAGGCCGTCTGCCAGACTGCTGCAGAGATGCTCAAGAAGAAAGTCCCCCTCTTTCTCCATCCCTACATAATACAGTGCATCAACGAAATGACGCGATTGCGAGTGCGAACATGCGCCGTTCCCATAGAAGCCATGCGGATAGCCTTGCATGATGTCTGCAAGATCTTTGTCCGGAATCGGCCAGAGACTCAGAGGCAAGCCGAACCGCGGGTTCGGAATCTGAACACGACGGGTTTCCTGCCAGAGCTTCTCCATCATCGTGCGTGCATCGACAGGATCAAGGAGACCAGCGCACACTGCCGAGCCATTCGGCGCCAGAAATGCATAATCGTGAAGCTTGTCCTCAGCGCACCGCCAGCCGGCGAGCCAGCCGGATTTCGAGTTGAAGAACGTCGGGCGGTAGTTCTTCTTCAACCCTGCTGCCCACTCCGCCAAACCATCTGCGAGGCCCTGCTGACCCAGCCGCGGCAGCTCCGTACCAAGGATGGTGAGAGCGCGAAAGAGCAACGCATTCGACCATGAATCTTTCCAGCCGTAGGAAACGACATCCATCCATGTCGTGCTCCATTGGCCGGTTCCGCTCACGCCTGTCCTGAATTTGCTTTCAATCAGACCGTCGCCGTCCAAATCTCGCGCTCGCATCTGGTCGAGTTTCCTGGCGATCTGGCTCCGGTATCTCGTCATCCATTCAGGAGTACCAAACTGCTGCAGATATTCGGCGAGTCCCAACAGACCAGCCGTTCCGGTCATCAGATATTCATCCTCCGCCTCATGCACCTTTCCATCCTGAAGCAGAGGACCGCTCGCATAGCCCGGACCCCCGTCCAGCCAACGCTCAAGAGAATCGCGAAGAAGGTCCACAGGCGCGAGATTCGGGAGGATCTTTCCCATGCGCGTCGTAATGGAAGACCAATTGTCCATGCAAATAGGGCAATGAATTGAATTACCGTTGTTACTCAATGTTGCTGTGTCGGCCCGGTACGTTAACGCTGTCAAGGAGCACCGTTCAATTGCCCGTATCACATTCTCAGGTGCATTGCCCTGGAGCGGAGTGAAGGCCTGTTCAACCTTCAGCTCGATATCCGAAACAAAACGGCCTGCTGGCAACAGATAGTCACCTTCGGGTTGAAGGATCTCACCCAATTTCAACTCACTCGTGGTCAGGTTGAGGGATCGTTCAGAATCCGATCTCCAGAACGCATCGGAACCGCTTGACGAAACGCGTATCGTCCCAAATCTCGGGAAGTGCAGAAGCACCGGAAGGTCCATCACTCCCGTCTCGCAACGCCGGAGAACCTTGCCCAGAACATGCGAGTTGGACGCCAGACTGCTGAATCCGATCATCCAGGCCGAACTCTTCCAGGCACGCAGCGGCCGATCGCCGGTTCTCTCTGCGTGTAACAGGATCCGGTCTTCCAAAACCTTCCAATCGAGCCTGTAGTGAAGCCCGACTGCCGGAAGCGATACGTCATACTGAACAGAGTTGCCGTCGACCTTCGTCGTGCCTTCGACATCATGACGAAGGATGGTCGACGCGACGGGCACCGAGCCCACAGCCGAAAGTTGAACTCCCTGGTAGAAAGATCCGGGCTGCAGTTTCAACACATTGGTTCCGACCTGACCTTGGCCGGTTTCGTCGACGCCAAGGAACGAGAAGCCCGCCCGGTTGAGTCTGAATCCCACCTGCAAGTATCTGGTGCAATAGCGTACTTCTCCTGCATCACTGATCGCACTCACACCCGTTGGGAGGCGGTGGAGGTCGAGCGACTCAAGCCGGATCGTTCTTTCCTTCCGGGGAGCGAGGGTGCCGTGAGGCTCACCTTCAAGGATGAATGCGTGCGAGGCAAGGTTCCAGGATGTCCACCAATCGTCAATACCGCAACGGCGGGCTTCGATCATGAGAGCGGAAGTTTCAGTGCCGCCAAGGTCGAACCACAACGGCGAATCTTTTTCGGGTTGGATGTTCGTTTCCGATCGCGCGACTGACCAGCCGTTTCCGTTCCAGAGCAAAAGACGAAACGACGTCACCCAGTCAAGATCCTGCCTGCTTCCACACTTATGATATCCAGGCGCCTTCTTGATTCCAAGCCGATGGAGTTTTGCGGGAGCATGAAGCTGGAGTGTCCGGGCGTGGATAATTCTGTGCGCCGGAGCTCCGATCTCCTCTGCCAGCGGTGTTGTCCAGAGCGCACGACAAGATGAGAGAGTCTGACGGACTGCCAGGTCGCCCATCGGCGGCTCGAAATCCCGGATTGTGAGCAGATCGATCATGGGAGTTGACCAAAGTACGAACAACATTCGTTCAAATCAAAAAGAAGGCCGTCCCCGAAGAATGCTGTTTCATCGGGACGGCCCCATCATATCTGTTTGGCTGGCCAAGGGATCACCTGGCCCAGGTCAGTCCGGCGGTTGGAAACGTTCCACCTCCTCGATGACGGCTCCAACAATCTCCTCTTCTTTCACGCGCCTCACCACCTCTCCCTTGCGATACAGAATCGCAACGCCCTTCCCCGCCGCCACACCAATGTCCGCCTCGCTCGCCTCTCCGGGACCGTTCACGACGCATCCGAGAACGGCAATCTTCACCGGCTTCTTCACCTTCGCGAGCTTTTCTTCGAGCTGAGCCATGATGCCGAACAAATCGACTTCCAGTCTCCCGCACGTGGGGCATGCGATCAACTCAAGACTCCGGCTCGCAAGCGAGAGAGAACGCAGAATTTCTTTGCCGACTTCGACTTCCTTCACGGGATCGTCGGTCAGAGAGACGCGGATCGTGTCACCAATGCCCTCGGCGAGGAGCGTGCCGATTCCTACGGCGGACTTGATTGTGCCGACGCGTGTCGTTCCGGCCTCTGTGACCCCAAGATGCAGGGGAATATCTGTACGCTGTGCGACAAGACGGTACGCTTCGATCATCAACTTCACATCCGTTGATTTCACGGAGATGACGACATCTTTGAAGCCGAACTCGTCGCAGATCCCAACATGCCGCATCGCGCTTTCGTAGAGCGCTTCGGGGGTCGGATATCCATGTTTCTCCAGAATGTCAGCTTCGAGCGAACCCGAGTTGACACCAATCCGGATTGGGATGCCCTTCTCTTTGCACGCAGTCAGCACCTGCCGGATCCGATCCTTTGATCCGATGTTGCCGGGGTTGATTCGCACCTTCGCCACACCAGCTTCAACGGATTTCAGGGCAAAGATGTGATTGAAGTGAATATCGGCGACAATCGGCACCGGGGATTGCCTGACGATTTCTGCCATCGCGTCGGCCGCTTCCTTGTCGTTCACCGTCACACGGACGATGTCAACTCCCGCCTCTGCCGCTGCCCTGATCTGGGCTACCGTTCCGGCGATGTCATCCGTCTTCGTCTTCGTCATTGTCTGGACGGAGATCGGGGCATCGCCGCCGATCTTGACGCCGCCGACAATCACTTGGCGAGTCTTGCGCCTGACACCAACTTTGTATGTTTGATGCTGTTGTTCGGGCTCTCCCATCGTTCATCCGTCCTGGCAACAGATTGCTTTGCCGATCTCAGTTCAGTTTCTTGCTTGCTTCGAAGAGAATCTTCTTCTCCTCTTCCGTCAGACTCTGGTATCCGCCGCTGCTGATCTTGTCGAGAATCTGGTCGATCTTCATTTGATTGAGTTCCTGTTCCGTCTTCGGCTTTTGGGTGATGTCAAACACCTTCGCATCGACGACGTTCTCCGGATCGGACGTGCTCCGTTGATATCGCCGGGAATTCAGCCACCAGCCGAGCCGTTCGATTGCCCCGTGCAGGGGGAACCTCTTTGTCAGGACCAGAATGTAGACATATCCCGCGACCGCACCACCGAGATGTGCGAGGTTGGCAATAGTGGTGTGGCTCCCGACTGAGATGACACCAAGCGCGATAAGGCCAAAAATAAAGTACTTGGCTTTTACGGGCAGAAGAAAATAGAGGTAGATGTACCGATCGGGAAAGAGCATCGCGAATGCCACGAGCACACCATACACTGCACCTGACGCGCCAATCGTCGGAATGCCACCGCCGGCCCTGTCGATGACGGACGACGGTTCAAGTACCGGAGCGAGCAGCAGCTGCGTGATGCCGGCAACGACGCCGCAGAGAAGATAGAACGTCAGAAACCGTTTCGAGCCCCAGACATTCTCGACTTCCATGCCAAACATCCACAGCCCAAAAAACATATTGTAGAGGAGGTGCCAGATATCTGCATGCATGAACTGATAGGTGATCAACTGCCAGATGTAGAATCCATGCCCGAGCGGCATCAGGCCGAGGTAGTAGTTAAAAATGTACTCAAGCGGAATGCCGCCGAGGGTGAACATCTGTCCCCCAAGGCCGAAGATGATAAACACCGCTGCATTCGTCAGCAGGAGCGTCTTGATGACGGGTGGAAAGAACTGAAACCCGCCAAACGGAGACGGCCTGTAGTAGTTACCTTGACCTGGGTAAAATGGCATGCGTACTCACACTCCACGAATTGAATGAATGCTCACACCCCGAGCGCAAACCTCGCACAGAAAAAGAAAGTGTGAGAAGGAGTGCCGGCTCCTCCCCACACTCAGCTTCAACGATTCCTGTCACCGAATCCGTCAGGTCTTGCCATTCAGGGCAGCCACGCCGGGCAGGACCTTCCCTTCGAGGAACTCAAGCGAAGCTCCCCCACCTGTTGAAACGTGGGAAACCTGAGACTCGAGACCCGCTTTCGCAATCGCGGACGCAGAATCGCCGCCACCGACAATCGTCACTGCACCGGCCTTGGTTGCATCGGCCATCGACTGTGCGATCGCGTTTGTCCCCTTGGCGAAGTTCGGCATTTCAAAAACGCCCATCGGGCCGTTCCATACAACCGTCTTGGCCTGCTTGACTGCTTCGCTGAACACCTTGATCGTCTCAGGACCGATATCAACACCGGCCCAATCCGCCGGGATCGCGTTGACGGGGACGATCTTGGTCGCCGCCGCGTTGTCGAACTTGTCAGCAACGACAGCATCGACAGGGAGAAGCAGCTTGATGTTCTTCGCCTTTGCTGTCTCGAGGAGCGTCCGGGCGAGGTCGATCTTATCCTCTTCTAACAACGATTTGCCGATTTCCATTCCCTGCGCCTTGTAGAATGTGAACATCATTCCTCCGCCAATCAGAAGGACGTCCACCTTCCCCATCAGGTTCTGGATCACATCGATCTTGCCGGATATCTTCGCCCCGCCAAGGACAGCCACAAACGGTTTGGCTGGATTCTCGATGGCCTTGCCCAGATAGTTGAGCTCTTTCTCCATCAGGAATCCGGCGACGGCGGGCAGGAATTGAGCAACTGTCTCGGTCGACGCATGAGGACGGTGAGCCGTCCCGAACGCATCGTTGACATAGACGTCGCCAAACGTTGCAAGCTCTTTTGCCATCCGCTCGCGATCGGGGGCCTCTTTCGCGGTCTCCTCCTTGTGGAACCTTGTGTTCTCCATCATGAGGATTTCACCGTCAGCGAGAGCTTTCACCGCCGCTTGAGCGTCGGAGCCGATCGCTGCCGGCGAGAGCTTCACCGGCCGCTTCAGAAGCTCTGCCAGGTGCTCTGCCACCGGTTTCATCCTGTGTTTCCCTTCGATGTATTTCGCTTCATCGAATGGCTTCCCGTCTTTTTCCGCTTTCTCTTTCGCCTTCTTGGCATCCTTCTTCGGATCACCAAGATGCGACATGAGAATGAGATACTTTGGTTTTTGTTCAAGCACGTAGTTGATCGTCGGAAGCGCAGCCCTCATGCGGATGTCGTCCTGGATAACGCCACTCTTCAACGGAACGTTGAAGTCAACCCTCATGAGCACGCGCTTTCCGCGCAGATCAATATCGCGTACAGTTTTTTTGTTCATTACAAACCTCTCCTGGGAGCAATCGTCGTGCTCCAATGCAGTTTTGGAAAATCCGAAAGCTCAAGGAAATCTTGGGTCCGAAATCCGAATGCCCAAATCCTGCTTGAACCGCCTCGGATTTGTATCATTCGTATTTCCTTCGAATTTGGCTTTTCGTATTTCGTATTTGACGAAGTTCTTACCGAGCCCGGTTAGAGCTTCGACGCCATCAAATTCGCGAGATCAGCAGTACGCACTGAGTAACCCCACTCGTTATCGTACCACGTCACCACTTTGATGAAGTCGTTCTTTTCTTTCCCCAGCACCATCGTGAACGGAAGATCGACTGAAGAACTGTGAGGATCGCCCTTGAAGTCGATGCTCACCAACGGCTCATCGACCGCGGCGAGGATGCCCTTCATCGGACCGTTGGCGGCGTCCCTGAATGCCTGGCGCAGCTCATCGGTTGTGGTGGGGTTTTGAACCTGCGCGGTGAAATCGACAACAGAGACGGTCGAGGTCGGCACACGCAGTGCATAGCCGTCAAATTTGCCCTTGAGATCCGGAATGACAAGCGCGACTGCCTTTGCGGCGCCGGTGGTCGTCGGGATAATGCTCATCGCGGCGGCACGAGCTCTGCGCAGGTCGCTGTGCGGAAGATCGAGGATCTTCTGGTCATTCGTATAGGCATGGATCGTGGTCATCAAGCCACGGATAATCTTGAACTTGTCGTGCACAACCTTTGCGGCCGGCGCAAGACAGTTCGTCGTGCAGGAGGCATTCGAAACGACGTGATGCGTCGCCGGATCATACGCTTTGTCGTTTACGCCCATGACGACGGTGAGGTCTTCACCTTCTGCGGGGGCCGTGATGATGACCTTCTTGGCTCCACCCTTCGTAATATGGTTTTCGGCGCCCTTGACGGTCTTTCCCTTCTTGTTGACGCCGTCTTTCTTGATCGTAAACAGACCTGTGCCTTCGATGACGATATCAACGCCGACATCCCGCCAGGGAAGTGCATCGGGCTCTTTTTCTTTGAAGACTTTGACGGTTTTGCCGTCGATTACAAGCGAATCCGCACCGACCTCGATTTTGCCATCGAACCGGCCGTAGTTCGAGTCGTACTTCAGAAGATGAGCCATCGTCTTGAGGTCGCCGATATCGTTCACGGCAACAACCTCGAGAGTATTCGGGTAGCTGTCCCGAATTGCCTTGAGGACCTGGCGTCCAATGCGCCCGAATCCGTTGATACCTACTTTGACTGCCATGTGTACCTCCTATGAGTGAGATGTCGTTCGCGTCTGATCAGAGAAATGCCTCGAAAAAGGCTAAGAATATTATCCAGAAATGGGTTGAAAGTCAAGAAAGGTGCGATCTACCGAACTAGCAACAACTTCTGGGAAAGCTGCCGCCCTCCCTGCACGAGCCTGCAGAAGTAGACTCCGCTTGGGACAGGTATTCCGATTGATGACCGACCATCCCAAGTGACCTGATGTACACCAGCGTCAAGGCTTCCATCATGCAGTACGCGGACTTCTCTTCCGAGCATGTCAAAAATGGCAAGTCGGGCCGGAGCGGCAGCTGGGAGCGAGAACTTGATTTGAGTTGACGGGTTGAAGGGATTGGGAAAGTTCTGGTAGAGTACTAGCTCACGCGGGAGGCTGTTGGCCTCCTTCACTCCGGTAACGAAACTTGCCGCGTAATCGCCGACAGACGGGTAGATGGCATGAAGCAACTTCGCCCGATTCTTCAACCATGTCACGTTCTCTACCCCAGGCGAAGCACTGCTGGCAATAATCGCGAGCACAACTTCCTGCGTGTCACCGAGCGCCATAGCAAAAGGACCCGTGCTCATCGTGAATCGTCTCGATCCGGGGGACACGGACGCGGCTCCTGCATACATTTGTCCCAAACCATCGATCCAACCCGTTTTCGCGATCGGGTCGCCCGAGTACATGTACTTTGTCGTGTGACCGTTCGGCAATACGTATGGTGTGTACGTAAGGTCCCTGGCGTATGCCACGAATCCTCTGGCCACATTCCAGTACCAAAACGTTCTGGTGTTGTAGCCCGGCTCACTTATTGGGTCGCCTGTTGGATTCAACATGAATGATGTCATGGTCAGATTCTTCATTCCGCGGCGACGTTCAGAACCCTGTATTCCCTCGTCGATTGGACCGCCATTAACGAGCGGACCCTGAAGGAGAGCATACCCTAATGCCGGATTCGCTCCGCCGAGGTTCTTGAAGACCGGATCGTTTTCAGTCGCGTTGAACTGATAGCCAAGACTCAGTGCTGAATCGCAGCCCCCGAGGTCATCGTTCAGACTGCCGATCTCAGGATCAACCCATTGTGAGAAGTACATGCTGTCGATCGTCGCGTTGGCCGATGACGATGCAGTTCCTTTGTAAAGCACACGATATCGCTTGAAGATGATATCGTCGAGATTCGGTACGCCATTGTATGCCCAGAGCGTCACCTGAATCTCCAGTCCGATCGGTGGACTGCCAGCGAGAAGCTTGCTCCGTTCTTCGTCGAGATCGTTGTAGGTGAACCAGACCACCTGGCTCGCGTTTTGAAGTCCTGGCAGCTCCTCGTGGTCCATCATGCCGTTGTTGTTCCGATCATAGAATGGCGCGCCCTTCTGCCATGGCCATTCTGAAAGGTCCTTCTCGTAAGCACTCCGGACTGCACCAACCATCGCCGCTGTCACAGCAGATGGGTCGACACCATACGATGCCGCCGCGTCATAGGTCAGGTCAGCTGTGCGGAAGTCGGGCCGAAACCGAAAAACGCGTACCGCATCAGAAGATGGATCCTCGGCTACACCTTTCCTGATGATACTACCAGGCCTCACCCCTGTACGCCAGATACCTCCGCCCGTTCTCAGTTCCGGCATCTGGATCGCGGTTGACGGCGTCTGTCCGTCGTACACCTTCCCCATCCAGACGAGATTGTCTGCATAGAGCATCCTCCCGTACTGATAGGGAAACGTCAGTCCTGTTCCTTTGACAGAATCATATCCAATGATTCCGTCGTTTCGAACCTTGAGCCACAGACGGTTGATGTTGAGGCTGCCAGTACGCACAACCTCCGTTGCAGTGCCGATCGTCGCGTCTGAGCCAGATGCAAGACTTCCCGATGGTTGTGCACGAACGGATGACGTTAGAATGACAAGACTGGCAAGGACAAGAGGGACTACTAGTCGAAGGCGCGTTTGCATCATGACCTCCGTGACAACATCGGTGGCCACCGCAGAAATCTGACTAGAACTCATCTCAAAAATCGACTTAGCGCCTCTTTGCGGCCTTTGCGGTTAGAATATAACCGCCAAGACGCCAAGAATCGCAAAGGCAACAACTCATCAACAGAGTGAAAATCTTTTTGAGACCGCTTCTGTTCAAATATAGCTGCTGCAGATTGAATGTCAAGCCCCCAAGAATTGCGTTGCTCTGATTGCTGTCTTGCAACCTTTGCTATCATGACGTGTCCCACTCAGCCTTACAATACGTCCAGGGCCAGAGTCTCCACGACGATGCCAGCCCGGCCAGAACCGGGTTATGGAGTACATACCAAATTGTGCGGCTAAGTTCTTCGTCAGTCCGGATGACATGGTCGTAGCTCTCGGCCTTCCAGAATGATCCCGTTCGACCTAGAACACGATTGGCTCTGAGCGCGGTATTCCATTTGAGCTTTCTTAGAATATCGGTGACTCGGTCCGTCGGACAGACTGTCCGACGGACGGTGCGGAAAACCATATGCACATGGTTCGGCATTATCGAGTACGCGTAGAGGTCATACTGTTTCCCGTCACGATAATGCATTGCTTCAGACAAAATTGCAGCAACGCGTGCATCCCGAAGCCAACGCGGTCCTAATGACGAACCGTCTAGCAGATGCTCATACTTGGCCAGACAAGCCGGTCGAAGCATGAAGAGTTCGGATTTTGACTGTGTCTCTCCCTGCAGGCGCGGCGAGCGGCTGCGCAAAGCCGAACGTTCTTCTCGCATCCACTCGACGACTTCGGCAGGGAGTGATCCTACGAGTCGAAATACGACGTGAAACTCCGCTTCAAACGGCTGATAATGCGGCAAATGACGTCGGTAGAATTCCCTGTTTTCCTTCATTGTCAGTTCCTGAGACTGTGCTTGCTCCAGCATTCCGGATTCCGGAGGATGTATGCTCGGATTCTGAATAGTGATTTTTGGTCGCGGATGATGCTCTCATAGTAGCTTCGTTCCCAGACTGCGACGCCAGACACTCTGCGCATCTTATTGATGAGCTTCGCGGAGTTTTGCTTGAACCTTCCGATTATCAATGGAATCAACATCCTCCGTCTCACCTGAGCATCAGAATCCTCGGTCCGGGGCGATTCATGAATCGCCCCGGCGCCGATAGCTATGATCCCATGGACATGATCTGGCATCACCACAAACGCATCGACATGTACGCCAGGATAGTGCTCCGGAATTTCCTGCCAGCAGATTTGCACGACCTTTCCGGCGTCGGATAGAAACATCTTCTCATCCCTAACTTCGCCAAACAGCTTCTCACGATATTGCGTGCATGTCGTCACGAAGTAGCTTCCAGGGCTAGAGTAGTCGTATCCCTTCAACCTCAGGATTTTCCTTTCCGGCCGATCAATCCTCATTGCTCCCCCCGACCGGCCAAGGCCGCCGAGGCGGCGATGATCCTGGAGGCGCCAGCTCTTTTCAGTGCGCAACCGCACGCCGCGATCGTGGCGCCGGTTGTGATCACATCATCGATGACAATGATGACCGCTCCCTCAAGGTCCGGAACCGGGCACACAAACGCATCCGTGACGTTTTTCTGACGTTCCTCGAGCGAGAGCGCCGTCTGCGTGCTCGTCCAGCGACTCCGCCTCACAAGTTCGTTCCTGACAGCAATCCCTGTCACTTCGGCAATACCTTTAGCGATGAGTTCAGACTGGTTGTACCCTCGCTCGCGAAGTCGTCGTTTGTGAAGGGGGACGGAAACGAGGATGTCTGCTCGTACTCCCTCTTTGAGCATCCCCGCGCCGAGCCGCTTACCGAGTTCCGTTCCGAGGGCTTGCACTCCGGAGTATTTCAGACTGTGCACGATCCTTTGGAACGCACCCTCCTTCTCGAATACGAACAGAGAAACGAGGTCGTCAATAGCTCCTGAGGCGAGGAGTTTTTCTTTGGTTTCATCATAGAGTGATGGATCATCCCGCACGCGTTTGATGGAGGACCAGCACGATGTGCAAATGTGCTCGCGTCCAGACTCCAGCAACTCACCACACGAAAAACAGAGGGGCGGATAGACGAAGTCGAGAATGGCATCAAAAACGTTCCGGACGGAACGTGCGAAGATGGAGCTCATACTTGCAGGGAGAGGTTCACGAAGTGCAGCAGTCGCAGCGACCAACCAAGCGAAAGAGAGCTACTTTTCGCCGCGTCTCTCGAGCTTCGCGATTTCGTCGCGGAGTTCAGCAGCCCGCTCAAACTCAAGGTCCTTCGCGGCACGCCGCATTTCTTCCTTGAGCTCAGCGAGAAGGTCCTGGCGCTGTTCCTCGTTGAGGTATTTGACGACGTGATCGGAGACAGTCGTGGGGCGCATCCCTTCCTTCCGGGCGGCGCGTTGCGCTGCGATGTCCGCAATGGCGGTTGCAGCGAGGACTTCTTCGATCGATTTGTAGATGGTGACGGGGGTGATACCGTGAGTTTCGTTGTACTTCAGCTGCTTTTTCCTGCGGCGGTTCGTTTCATCCATCATCCGCTCCATGGAACCGGTCTGCGTGTCCGCGTAGAGGATGACTTTTCCGTTTACGTTGCGCGCCGTCCGGCCGGCGGTCTGAATCAACGATCGGTCGGAACGAAGGAATCCTTCCTTATCCGCATCAATGATGGCGACGAGGGAGACCTCTGGCAGGTCGAGTCCCTCCCGCAGCAGGTTCACTCCGACGAGGACGTCGAAATCACCGAGGCGAAGGTCCCGGAGGATTTCCACTCGCTCGAGAGCATCCACCTCCGAGTGGATGTACCGAACCTTGATACCGATATTCAGCAAATACTCCGTCAGGTCCTCGGCCATCCGCTTCGTCAGAGTGGTCACAAGGACTCTTTCTTTCCGCGATGCCCTGACACGGATTTCCGCGATGAGGTCATCAATCTGATGCTTGCTTGGCCTGATTTCCACTTCGGGATCGACGAGGCCGGTCGGCCTGATCACCTGTTCCACAACAACACCTTTGCTCATCTCGAGCTCGTAGTCCCCGGGCGTCGCGCTGACGAAGATGATTTGCTTCACCATCGTGTTCCATTCATCGAACGTAAGCGGGCGATTATCGAGCGCGGACGGAAGCCGAAATCCGTATTGCACGAGCGTCTCTTTGCGTGAGCGGTCTCCATGGTACATCCCACGAATCTGAGGGACCGTGACATGCGATTCATCGATGACGGTAAGGAAATCCTTCGGGAAGTAATCGAGGAGGCAGTACGGACGCGATCCTGGAGGACGTCCGGCGAGATGCCGGGAGTAGTTCTCGATGCCGGAACAGTGGCCAATTTCGCGCATCATCTCCATGTCAAAGCGCGTGCGCTGCTCAAGCCGCTGTGCCTCGAGCAGTTTTGCCTGCTCCCGCAGCTCCGTCAACCGCTCGCGCAGTTCGACGTCGATCGTCTTGAGAGCCCGCTCAATGCTCGGCCGTGTTGTGACAAACTGTTTGGCGGGATAGACAATCTCGAACTCGGTTTCCGCGATAATCTTCCCGTCCGTCTTCTGGATGTACGACAACCTTTCAATTTCATCGCCAATGAACTCGATGCGAATCGCTTCTTCAATCTCATACCCCGGAATCACCTCCACGACGTCGCCTCGAACACGGAACGATCCCCTCGTGAACTCGTAATCGTTTCTTGTGTACAGCATGTCGAGGAGTTTCTTCAGGAGTTCGTTGCGGGAGATCTTCTGACCCTTGCGGAGCGGCATGGTCTGCGAGAGCCATTCCTCCGGCGCTCCGATTCCGTAGATGCAGCTCACAGAGGCCACGACGATAACGTTCGGGTCACCGCTCAAAAGAGCGCTCGTCGCCCGCAACCGCAGCCGGTCAATCTCCTCATTGATCGAAGAGTCTTTTGCTATGTAGGTGTCGGTCGACGGAACGTACGCTTCGGGCTGATAGTAGTCGTAGTAGCTGATGAAGAACTCCACCCTGTTCTTCGGGAAGAAACTCTTGAACTCTCCATAGAGCTGTGCAGCGAGGGTTTTGTTGTGCGAGAGGACGAGAACCGGCCTGTTGATGTGCTGAATGACGTTTGAGATTGTAAACGTCTTGCCGCTTCCTGTCACTCCTAGGAGGGTCTGGTACGTGTCACCCCGTGCAACTCCCTCGGCCAGCTGTTTGATCGCTTCGGGCTGATCGCCGGAGGGACGGTAGTCGGATGTGAGGAGGAAAGACATTGGGGAATTGTCGGTTGTCGATTGTCGATTTTCGATTTGAAAGAAACGCGGATCAGCGGCCTGTTGAAGAATCACATGAGGACGACGAATGCCATTCTGGCCTCTTCTGCTTCGCCGTGATGTGAGATGCCGCGAAAATCCTCAGGAGCTGGTCGGCTTCTTCCATCATCGGCTTCACTTCATCAAATCCCGACTTCTTACAGCCGACGAGCATTTCCAGCCAAAAAAGGGTCTCATCAGCTTCTTCTTCAACAACTCCTATCTTGCTTACAAACTCAGCCTTCGAACGAGCGCGACATGCAGATCGATAGTTTGCTGCGACCGAAGTAGCCGAGCGAATGAGCTGCCTGCCGAGAACGTCTGCCGCTGTATTCCTCTCGAGCCTCTCCACAAAACCTACAATATCGACAGCGAAATTCTGCGTCCTCGCTTTAAGCTCGGCCGAATTCATTGCTTTCATCCCTCAATCGTCAATCGAAAATCGGAAATCGAAAATATCACGCGGTTTGCTCCTTGCCCCCGGTTCTCGCCAAGTACAGAAATGCATCGCGCACGAAATCGGCAGCGTTGGATTCAAACGTCTGTGGCACGGCCTTCTTCAGTGCATCGTACGTCACCGGTGTGCCGCCGGCGGAGACGGTAAGGTTGGGATTGATGACGATCATCCGTGCCGCACCCGAACACTTCATTTGCACGCTCGCCTTGACGTTTGGGAAGGCCGCCTCGATGACTGCCTCGACATGAATGGGCACCTTCATGATTTTCATCGTCTCCGAAGAGTCGGCGTCCACGTCGACATTCTGCGTCTTGAGAAACGCAACGGCGTCGAATACACAACGCCTGGCAATCTCGGCAACATCGTTCGCCACCGTCGTGAATTTGTCCCTCTCCGTCGTGAACTTCGTCCATTCCTTCAACGTGTTCATGAGAATGGCTTTTGATCCTTCAGTCATAATGCCCCCTCTGGTGTGATGGAACACTCTTGTCCGCAACTGCATTTCAATGCGGACTCCGACCGCTTTCTTCAATATACACCAAGACGGGAGTCATTGCAAGACAACACACCTTGCATTCCCGACGTCCGTTTGGTACTTTAGGACCGGAACGAACATGAACAAATTGCCAATTTTCTTCCTTCTTCTCCTTGCGACCGCCGTCGGGTGCTCGGGTACTCCGGATTCGCTCAGCACCGACAACGCAAGACTCGTGCCGGTATACGCCGAGTTGCTGGCCCTTCGGGAACAATACCAGGCACCGGGCTCTCAACTGGACTCGTTGACTCATCGGCGCAAAGCCGACTCACTGCTTGCGACGGTCAGCCTTACGCAGGAGGAGTTCACAACCAAGATTACAGAACTTGGAAAGTCGCAGAAGCTGTTTCAGGAATTCCAACAGCAGGTACGAATGTATCTCGACAAAACCAAGTCCGCACAAACGCCATAGCTCCTTCCACCCGCACGCGGCAGATCATGAATCAGCCGTACAAGCATCTGGATACCATCACCGGCTTGTTTGTCGCTGTTCTTCTCATCTCGAATATCGCTTCGGCGAAAATCCTCGACTTTGGCTGGTTCACGTTCGACGGCGGGACGCTCCTGTTCCCTCTGAGCTACATCTTTGGCGATATTCTTACCGAGGTCTACGGCTACGCGCGTTCACGCAAGGTGATCTGGTTGGGATTCGCGGGCGCTGCGCTCATGTCGGCAACGCTGGCGATCGTCGGCTCGCTGCCGCCGGCGCAGGGCTGGCATCACCAGGAAGCGTTCGATGCTGTGCTCGGAACGACACCAAGAATCGTTTGCGCGAGCCTCTGTGGCTACTGGATCGGGGAATTCACGAACTCGTACGTTCTGGCAAAGCTGAAAATTGTGACAAACGGTCGCTGGCTCTGGACGAGGACGATTGGCTCAACGCTGGCGGGGGAAGCTTTCGATACGGTGGTGTTTGCGGTCGTTGCGTTTGCGGGGTTGCTGGAGACGCAGCTTCTCATAAAGCTCGTCGTCTCCAACTACATTTTCAAATGCGGAATCGAGATCATTCTGACACCGGTGACGTACAAGGTCGTGAAGGCCCTCAAACGGGAAGAACACGTGGACTGGTACGACCATTCGACTGATTTCAATCCCTTCGGCTCAATGCGTTGGCGAGAAGGAAGTACATCAACCCGCTAGGCTCCCCTCTTCACCGTGAAACGGAATGCGCTTCCCTTTCCGACGTCACTGTCAACCCAGATCTTGCCACCGTGCGCTTTGATGATCTCACGGCAGATCCAAAGCCCAAGCCCTGTTCCCTTGATCTTTCCCGCCTCACCCGTGTCAACTCGCGCATACTTTTGGAAGAGTTTCCCGACATACTCCTCCGGGATTCCAAGCCCCTCGTCGCTCACCGAGAAAAGAACCTCATCCTGAACTTCTTCCGACGGCAGGACGGATACCTGGATTTGCCCACCCGCCGGTGAGTATTTGACTGCATTCGAGATCAGATTCTGAAGAACCTGCCGCAGTTTGTTCTGATCGCCGCGCACGTAGGAACAACTCATGTCGATCGAGGAATTGAACGAATGCCGTGCCGTGATCTTCACCATCGAGACAGCCTCCTGAATGATTCCCTCGACGTTCACGATCTTGAACTGGTAACTCAGTTGTCCCGACTCGATCTTCGCGATCGACAGGGTGTCTTCTGCGAGAAGGCTCAGCCGGCCCGCCTGATCAACAATGATATTCAGATACTCGCGAAGCCGGTCCGGATTCACTTCTTTTCGAAGGAGCGACTTCGCGGCAAGCATGATCGTCGAAAGCGGAGTGCGGAAATCGTGCGAGACGATCCCGACGAAATCGGTCTTCAGCCGGTCAAGCTCCACGAGACGGTCATTCGTCCGTTTGATTTCGTCAAACAACCTCGCGTTGTGCAGTGCACTGCCGATTTGATCGCAGAGCGTCTCCAGCACAAGCACATCCGTATCGTCGAACGCATAGAGTTTCGTATCTTCCACGTTCAGAACACCGACGACCTGATCCTCCGTCACGATCGGCAGGGCGAGCTCCGAATTCGTGTTGTGATACTGATGCGCGAGGAACCGTGAATCGAGACTGACGTCGTTCGCGAGCACCGGCTCTCCGTGCTCCGCCACCCACCCGACGATTCCGTCGCCAACCTTCTGACGATATCCATGCGGAAGAAAGTCGATGAAGTTCCCGGAATGCGCGGCGAGCACAAGCTCCCGCCCGTCAGGACTCCGCAGGAAGATCGTCACATCGAAGTACTGGAAATCCTTCTGGATCGCCTCGGACGCTGACGTGAGGAGCTCGTCAATGCTCAGCGTCGAGGTGAGCTTCCGCGCGATCTGATTCACGAGACCTATTTGCGCCGCCCGCTTCTGCGCCCGTTCCAGGAGTGTCGTATGTCGAAGCGCAATCGCCATCTGAAGACTCAGAAGCTGTGCGAGCCAGATATCGGGGTCGACAAACGCGCTCGGCTTCGAAGATCCGAACACGAGCGCACCGAGCATTTCCTCGTGCGTATGCACCGGGACAATAATGAGCGATTTGATGCCGAGGTCCTTCAGCTTGCCCTCGAGTCCCGGATGGAGAGCAGGTGCAGAGTCGATATCGACCATGATGCCCGCTCTGTTCTTGATCGCCCAGCCCGGCATGCCGACATCGACCGAAAAGTGTTTGTGGTCGAGCTCGATCGCATCCATGAGAGGCGAGAGCGTGTTAATCACGTAGTGCGACTTGTTGTGGCTGAGGAGCCCCGCGAACGCACACTCACCATCAATGAGACGCTTGAGATTGTCCTTGAGGATTCGAACAATCTCCTCCCGTGAACGGGCAGCATCCACCTTGAGGGAGAGTTCCGTCAACGTGTTGACACGCGAGCTGAATTCGTGCGCCTCCATCAACCGGAGACGCATCTCTTCCGGTGTCAGGAAATCGAGATTATCTGGGGGCCATTCGGGAGACATAGGGTACAGTACAGTAGTTTTCACTCTTTCGATTACCGCTCAGTTTCTATTTTCCTGGATGTGAAATTGTCCGGCTCCTGCTGTCACTCTGTTGGCCGCCGAGCCATTGGTGAGCCAACATCCCATACACAACATGATCGACAAAATGATCATACAACCATTCAGCGTCGCGGAGGATTCCCTCCGACTTGAATCCCAGACGCTCAGGGATCGCCCTGCTTTTCAGGTTTTCCAGCGCACACCTGATTTCAACCCGATGCAGGTGCCAATCTTCAAACGCATACTCCACGATGGACCGGCAGGCTTTCGTCATGATGCCGTGACCCTGATACCGCTCTGCCAGCCAGTACCCGACACATGTCGATCGGTTGGCCCACTCAAGATGGTGGTACCCGATGATGCCGGCCATCTCCCCTCCATACCACACACCCGCCTGAAATCCGAGTCCCGACGTTTCCTGACGCAGTGCAGACTCGACGAACGTGATCATCTCGTCGATGTTCGTCGTCATGTCGAGCCAGGGAAGCCACCGGCGCAGATATTGCCGGTTCGCATCGACGAGAAGGAGGAGGGGCTCCGCCTCCGCAAGTTCCAGACTCTTGAGATGGAATCCATCCTCAATCGGAATGCGAATCACATTCAGCCTCACTCATCCGCAAGCACGTCGAATTCGATGATCTGGTACGCCTTCCGCGCATCGAGAAATGCAAAAACAACCGCAACAAGCACCGCAACGACCCCTGTGAGGAATGCAATGGTGATTGCCGTGCTCGATTCAAATCCATGAATGAGAAATCCCATTCCGATGAGCAGAGAGGTCAGTATGAAGAGCGCAATCGCCCCGGAGTAGAACAGAACGGAATTTCTTACCAGCTTCGCTCTCACAATGAGACGGCCTATCTGTTGCGCGAGGCTCTCAAGCCGCATCATTTCTTCGAAATTCTTCTCCCCCGCCTTCCTGAACAGCCTCCTCTTCTCCTCATTCAGACGCCGGATGGTGTTCAGCACACTCGAATACTTGTTGCTCGTTGCGAGCAGCAGCAAGCCGCATGCATTGATCATCACTGCAGGTGCAAGGATCAGTTGAATAATCTGAATAATTGAGTAACCTTGTTCCATGCGCTCTCCTGTGCTTCCCTCACCGCGTTACGCCCGGACCACTTCTCCGAGAACGAAGGGCTTCTCACCTTTGCGACGAAGGGCCGACTGGAGTTTGTCCGCATCCTTCGGAGATACGATCATGATCAATCCGACACCGAGATTCAGCGTCCGCCTCAAATCCTCTTCGGGAACCTCGCCTGTCTTCTGTATCAAATCGAAAATCCACGGACGTTGCCACGAATCCCAATCTATTCTCAGCCGCAGACCTTTGGGAACGACGCGCATCGTGTTTCCCTCGATTCCGCCGCCGGTGATGTGAGACATTCCTTTAATGTCAAACTTCGAGAGAATCGGATAAACCGCCTTGAAATAAGAACGATGCACCCGAAGGAGGGCATCTCCAAGAGATTCGCCAAGTTCCTCGAATTGTTGTTCAAGTCTGAATTTTTCAAGCAAGACAGCCCGCGCGAGAGAATACCCGTTCGTATGGAGGCCATTCGAAGCAAGCCCCACGAGGATGTCCCCTTTCTTCACGCGATCCCCCCGGATGATTCGCTTCTCGTCTACGACCCCAACGATCGTCCCGGCAATATCGTACTCTCCGGGTGAATAAAACCCAGGCATCTCAGCCGTTTCACCGCCGATGAGAGAACATCCGTTCTCTTTACACGCCACAACAAAGCCCTCGATCACCTCGGCCGCTACAGAGGGAGCCAGCCGTCCGGTAGCAAAGTAGTCAAGAAAGTACAACGGTTTCGCGCCGCAGACGAGGATGTCATTGACGCAGTGATTGACGAGATCCTGACCGACGGTCGAATGCCGGTTCATCGCGAATGCGATTTTGAGTTTCGTACCCACACCATCGACACTCGAAACCAGGACCGGCTTCTTGATCCCTTGGAAGTCAGCACGATAGAATGCGCCAAACGCTCCAATGTCGGTGAGGACGTTTGGTGTAAACGTCGACCGCACGCTCTTCTTGATACGGCGAACGAGATCTTCGCCCGCGTCGATGTCCACACCAGCTTCTTTGTAAGTCTTCATCGTCCGTTCCGAGAGAATGTGGGAAAAGATACCAGATTTTCACTCGGTGAACAACTATTTTCTTGACTGCAGGGACCAACGATGCCGCGTAAGAGAAGTCCGCGTCGGATGAAGTGAGTGTACAGTTTTTACTCCAGCACGGAATTCAGAGCATTTGCAGGATGAGAGTCATTCTTGCAAAAGAATCACGGCTTGAGTATATTGTATGTCGTTCAGTTCAACAAACCGGAGATAGATGGCAGTTGCACGTCTCATAGGATCGGATGAGCGCTTTGAAGTGCGCAAGATCTTTTGCATTGGCAGGAATTATGCCGAACATGCGAAAGAGATGAATGCCGCCGTTCCGGAATCCCCGGTTTTCTTCCTCAAGCCCAGTACGGCAATCGTCCCAGATGGCGGGACAGTCACCATACCCTCCATCTCCCGCGACCTGCACCACGAAGTGGAAATGACGGTTCTTCTTGGACAGGGCGGGAAAGACATCCCAAAAGAGTCTGCCCTGAGCCATGTCGCGGGCTACGGAATCGGACTCGATATGACCTTGCGTGATGTTCAGGCGGAAGCCAAGAAGAAGGGGCTTCCGTGGACCCTCGCCAAAGGTTTCGATACATCAGCCCCTCTCTCTTTGTTCGTTCCGGCAAACCAGGTGGACGATCCGCACAAGCTTGGTGTCCGGCTCGACGTCAACCATTCAACCCGACAACAGTCGAGCACGAAGAATTTCATTTTCAGAGTTGACGAACTTATCGCCTACATTTCAAGGTTTTTCACTTTCGAGCGGGGGGATCTCATCTATACAGGTACGCCAGAAGGCGTCTCGCAAGTCAATTCCGGAGACGTGCTCGAAGCGCAGCTCCTCTCCCCCTCAAACACGGTTCTTGCATCGCTGAGCGTGAAGGTTCAGTAATCTCATCTGGCGAATGAGCAAGATCAGACAATTCCTGACCAACTACCGTGTTGCCATCATTGCATGGCTCATTATTGTTCTCCTCATCGAGGCCGGACTCTATTATAGAGTCGACAAGAGCATCGTTGCGCTCTCAGTTCTTTTTGTCGGCATTCTGGGACAAGCGTTTGCAGCAATGGTTGCATGGATTGCTTTCATTCCCGTCGTCGGACCGATGGCAGCGCACATTCTCTCTCTTCCTTTTCTCTGGTTGTTAAACGGAATCGGCTACTTGATTTCTATTGTTGCGATTCGACGCGGCTACTCAAAAGACGTACTAAATTACAGGATTCTCACAGTTACGTTGATTTTCGGAATCACCTTCGGATACGTTCTTGGCAAGATTGTCTGACAACGTCGCAATGGGACAGCACACTTGACTCGTCTGAAACCACTGCTGACATATCTCGTTGTCGCTGCCGGGGTCGTCACGAGCCTTTCGGGCACGTTCCCTTCCGGTGAATCAGGGAACAAGAACCGGAGGGGTGTTCCGAGCAGGATTGAAGAGATTTATGCTCCCTTTGACACATTGCGAACGGATCTGAGCGACTACATCTGGCCAACCAACGCAACCACCATCATCACCTCTTCTTTTGGAGACTACCGGCGCACACACCTTCACGAAGGGATCGACATCTGCACAAACAACAAGAACGGATATCCGGTCTATGCTGCGAGGAGCGGATTTGTAAGCCGGATCTTCATTTCCCGAAGGGGATATGGCAAGATGCTGACCGTTCGACATGCCGACGGGTTCTACACGATGTATGCCCATCTCCAGCGATTCAGAGATCCGATCGAAGCATATGCCAAGAAACTGCAGAAAGAAAACAAACGTTACACCCTCGAAGTGGATCTCGACCCGGGAATGTTCCCCGTACAAAAGGGTGACCTGATTGCGTACAGCGGTGAAACGGGAATTGGATCTTCCCATCTTCATTTCGAAGTCCGCGATTCGGCGATGAACCCGATCAATCCGCTTCTCCTCCCACAGATTCTGTCCGCCGGCGAAGACGAGGTCGCCCCCGACTTCGATATGGTGGCTTTTACACCGCTTACGAAATCCTCGAAAGCACAAGGCAGGGCAAAAGCATGGCTGGTAGATGCGCGCAGGGAACGAGAAGAAGAATATGTCCTTGCTGATCCTATCCGGATTTCGGGACTCATCGGGGTCAGCGTGCGCGTGACAGACCGGTCGGACGCTCTCAAATACAGAACGGGAGCGTTCCGGTTCGAAACGTACCTTGACGGGGAGCTCGTGTTCTCAGCGGCGAAGAAGTACATCCCTGACGATGTGACAAATCAGGTCTCGGCTTACTATGACAAGAACCTGATCAGAGCTCGAAAAGGGCGCTTTGAAAAACTCTATGTGGAAAATGGCAATCGGCTTCCGTTCTACGATCGCTCACCTGAGGGAACGGGGCTGATCGACGCTTCGGCACTCGAGCCCGGTGACCATCAGTTGAGAATTGTCGCCTGGGATTTCTATGGCAACTCGTCTTCCCTCACGGCCCTCCTTAGTGTCAGCTCTTCCGCGAAGCGCTGAGACGGACGTATCTCCATCCACTCCGCTGCTCCAGTTTATCCCAACCTCGTTGATTTCCAGAAGGAATTTTCGTTAATTCTTCTCAGTGGGTTGGACGAAGAAGGGGGAGGAAACTTCCGTGAGAATGATGATGCCCACCAAGAAACCAGCGATGCGGCTTGTTCGGCTTCAGGTAGGAGCACTCCTTGTTCTTTGCCTCTCTTTGACTGCATGTAGAGATCAGGGCGAAGAATCCATCACCGGCCCGCGCCCGGGGAAGGATCCCACGACGTACGACTACAGGGGATACACCTCAGGCGGAACGCTTGCAGTGTCCGGGACGCTGACGATCGCTGCGAAGGACAGCAACGGGATCGTCGGCACATGGGCGCTGGAAGGAGTCGGGTCAGTCGATCGTATCGGTCCGCAAATCGGGGCCGGAACTCTGCAGGGAGTTCTTACAGACTCGAAGATATCGATCGATTTGAATCCCGGCTGGCGTGACAACAACGTGATTCTCCTGGGATCGGTTGGGGAAGACAAGATCTCGGGCACGTGGTCTTGGGTCACGATTGCCGGACCGACGTCGACAGGAACCTTTGAGGCAGTGAAAAAGAAGTAGCCGCACGACACGCCAAGGCACACATCTGCCGGGGGCACCCGTTGGGTCCCCTGTTGTTGTATTATCCATCACTCTCGAAACCAGAATGCAGGAACTTCCAAAAGCATACGAACCAAAGAACGTCGAAGACAAGTGGTACAGCCGGTGGGAATCTGAGAAACTCTTTCACGGAACGGTGCGGAAGGATCGTCAGCCCTACACCATCGTTATTCCACCGCCGAACATCACGGGCATCCTGACGATGGGGCATGTCCTGAACAATACGATTCAGGATATCCTGGTTCGATGGAAGCGCATGCAGGGATATGAAGCGTGCTGGGTACCGGGAACAGATCACGCCGGCATCGCCACGCAGAATGCCGTCGAAAAATCCCTCGCGAAAGACGGCGTGAGGCGCCACGACCTCGGGCGCGAGAAATTCGTTGAACGTGTCTGGCAGTGGAAAGATCAGTATGGCGGCACCATCATCAAGCAGCTCAAGAAACTCGGCACGTCGTGCGATTGGGATCGCGAGCGCTTCACGATGGACGAAGGGTTGTCGGACGCGGTGAAGGAAGTATTCGTGAGGATGTTCGACAAAGGGTTGATCTACCGCGGCAAGTACATCGTCAACTGGTGCACGCATCATCAGACGGCATTGAGTGACGACGAAGTGGATTATGCGGAGTCGACAGGAAACCTCTGGCACATTCGCTATCCGATCGAAGGAAGCAAGGAGTTCGCGGTCGTCGCCACGACGAGACCGGAGACGATGCTTGGCGACACAGCGATTGCAGTGAATCCGCGCGACGAGCGGTACAAGGCGCTCGTGGGAACATTCGCGATCCTGCCTCTCGTCAACCGAAGGATTCCGATCATCGCCGACGAGTACGTGGACGAGACATTCGGAAGCGGCATGGTCAAAGTCACACCTGCCCATGATCCGAACGACTTCCTCATCGGCCAGCGTCATCAGCTGGAGCAGATCAACATTCTCGACGAGCGAGGCGTCCTGAACGCGAATGTCCCGCCGCAATATCAGGGACTCGAACGGACTGAGGGACGGAAGAAGGTGATCAAGGATCTCGAAGCGCAGGGCTTCCTCGTGAAGACGGATCCGTACACTCACAACGTCGGAAAGTGCTACCGATGCCATACGGTGATTGAGCCGTGGCTCTCTGATCAGTGGTTTGTGAAAATGAAGCCGCTCGCAGAACCGGCCTTGCGCGTCGTACGCGAGGGCAAGGTGCGCTTCCACCCCGAGCGGTGGGAAAAGGTGTACGACCACTGGATGACGAACATTCGCGACTGGTGCATCTCGCGGCAAATCTGGTGGGGGCACCGCATTCCGGTGTACTATGCTCCCAACGATACATTCACCGCCGCACGCTCGGAAGATGAAGCGAAGAAGAAACTCGGACTGAGCGCAACCGAGTCCGTGCGCCAGGACGAGGACGTCCTCGACACGTGGTTCTCCTCCTGGCTCTGGCCGTTCTCGACACTCGGCTGGCCTCACGACAATGAAGATCTGCGGTACTTCAATCCGACGAGCACGCTCGTCACAGGTCCGGACATTATCTTTTTCTGGGTCGCACGCATGATCATGGCAAACATGGAGTTCATGCGCGGCGAGCCAGATGCGAAAGGCGCACCGCGGTTGACCGATGAACAGCTCGTACCATTCCGCGATGTGTATTTCACAAGCATCATCAGGGACGCGCAGGGACGCAAGATGAGCAAGTCCCTCGGCAACTCGCCCGATCCGCTCGACGTGATCGACCAATACGGCGCGGATGCGCTCCGGTTCACGATCGCCTATCTCTCTCCGCTCGGACAGGACGTTCTGTTTTCGAGCGAGAAGTGCGAGCTGGGCCGCAATTTTGCCAACAAGATCTGGAATGCCGGCCGCTTCCTGCTCATGAACAAGGCCGAACTGGCCGGCGCCGACACCGTCCTCGATATCGAAAATCTCCCTGCAGAACACCTCGATCTTGCAGACCGATGGATTCTCTCCCGTCTCCACCACTCGATCGGCAACCTGAATACGGCACTTGGGGAGTTCCATCTGAACGAGGCCAGCAAGTCGCTGTACGATTTCATCTGGCATGACTTCTGCGACTGGTATGTCGAGCTCGTCAAGACACGATTCTACGGAGATGAGCCGGCGGAAGTCAAGAAAGCCGTTTTGACCCGGGCGCTCTGGATATTTGATCGCGCCCTCCGCCTTCTCCACCCTGTCATGCCCTTTGTGACAGAGGAACTCTGGCAACATCTCACGGAGCGTCGCGGAGCTTCCCTTATGACGGCGGCGTTCCCTGTTCTTGAACAGAAGTGGATCGACCAGAAAACAGAGGACGAGATGACGTTCGTGCAGGATGTCATCAACGCCATCCGCAACATCAGAGGCGAAAACAACATCGCCCCTTCAAAGGAGATCAGCGTTCTCGTGCGGTATACCGACACGAGCGGATCCTCGATTCTGGGCGCGTACGACAAGTATCTCAAGAAACGTGCGCGCGTATCATCGGTCGAGACATTTATCTCGAAGACAAATCCGAAATTCGCGTCGAGCGCCGTTGTTGGAGGAGCAGAGATCTTCGTTCCGCTTGAAGGGCTTATTGACCTCGATGTGGAACGGGGTCGCCTCGAGAAGGAAATCGCGCGCTTGCAGCAGGTCATCGAGTCGACCAACCGGAAATTGTCAAATCCCTCGTTCGTCGAGCGGGCACCGAAGGACGTCGTGGATCGTGAGCGCGAGAAGCTGACATCATTTCAGACCACGCTCGACAAGCTGAAAGCCAATCTCGCGCATCTTCAGTAAAACAGAGAGCGCCGGATCCCCTCCGGCGCCCCAGAGCATAGAATCGAGACGCCGATATGGTTCCCCAGTCGCTTGTCTACCTCGGAGAGCTCCGCTGCAACGCAATCCATGGACCCAGCAGCGTCGAGCTCATCACAGATGCGCCAACGGATAACCAGGGGCGCGGTCAAAGCTTCTCGCCGACCGATCTCGTCGTCACAGCGCTCGCAGCGTGCAAGATCACGACGATGGGAATCGTTGCGCAGCGGGACGGCATACGGCTCGACGGCACGAAGGCGTATGCAGAGAAACACATGAGCTCCGATCCACCGCGACGCATCGCACGGATTGTTGTTCACCTCGCTTTTCCTCCGGGCATTCCTCATGAGGTTCGGCAGAAACTTGAAACGACAGCGAGGACATGCCCCGTCGTTCGCAGCATTCATCCTGACATAGCACTTGATGTGACATTTACGTATCCTGATTGAGGATCCCGCACCGGTCTGAGGTCTCTCGCGTGCCCGCACCTTCGCGCAGGAGCACACCATGAAGCTCTTCATCACGGCCACCCTTCTCCTGTTCGCTTCCTGCAGCTCGTCCGTGTACAAAGACGTGTACCCCACGCTCCTCGACGGCAGGTATGATTCGGAATTTCCCTACCGAGGATGCTCGCAGCAGCTCGAGGAAGTCGCAGAGACTGTCAAACGAATCACCGTGATGGCGTCCCAAATTTCGAGCTTGTCGGCATGGTGAAAATGATTCCCGCTCAGGTCTCTCTCGTCCTGACCCCTTCCCGCGACGGCGACGTCGAATACGATCCGCTGTCGCCGTACCACGGCGAGGTCTTTGTGCAGCGCAAACTCGAAATGCAGCAGGGAATCGCCGTCGCTATTCCGATCGAAACTGTGGTTGCATTTCTGAATCGTCACGATCGTCAGCTCAGGGAGAAAGGCTATGATGTTGTTGACTGGCTGATTCCCAAAAAGGTCCTGAATAAGTGAACAAGTACAATCCAGTACAGTCTTCCATATGATGAAGAACTCAACCAACGAAGCCCTGCGCATCGTCCCTGCAACGAGACAGGACGTGCCCCTCATTCTCACACTCATCAAAGAGCTGGCTGAGTACGAACGACTTCCCCACGAGGTCGTCGCCACCGAGGAGATCCTCGAAGAAACGCTGTTCGGGCAGAGACCCGCGGCAGAAGTACTGCTCGCGCACGCCGGAGGCGAACCGGCGGGGTACGCGCTCTACTTCCATTCATTCTCCACATTCCTCGGAAGGCCGGGACTCTACCTGGAGGACATCTACGTCAGGCCTCCGCTCCGCGGAAAGGGCATCGGGAAGCAGCTTCTCGCACGTCTGGCACAGATCGCCATCGAACGGAAATGCGGAAGGATGGAATGGGCTGTACTGAACTGGAACGAGCCTTCGATCAACTTCTACAAGTCGCTTGGCGCCCGGCCGATGGACGAGTGGACCGTGTATCGACTGACAAGTTCGCAGTTACAGAGACTCGCAGATTCTGGACGAAGCGGCACAAACTGAACACTTCCATGTCAGAGACCAAACATTACATCGCTCACCTCGATCTCGACTGTTTCTACGTCTCTGTCGAACGCATCAAGGACCGTTCTCTTGTCGGAAAACCTGTCGCGGTCGGAGGCTCACCCACCGGACGAGGCGTCGTCGCGTCTGCATCGTACGAAGCGCGTGCCTTCGGCGTTCGCTCCGCGATGCCAACAGGACGCGCCCTGAAGCTCTGTCCCGACCTCATCGTTGTGCGCGGCAGGTTCGGCGATTATGCGGAGTACTCCAACAAGCTCTATCGTCGCGTTCTGGAGCTTGCGCCGGTCGTCGAGCGCGCGTCGATCGACGAGATGTATCTTGATCTCACCGGTTGTGAGATCCTCTACCACCATGACCTGCCGGGATTCATCAGGAGGCTGCAGCAGGTCGTTCTCACGGAGTTCCACCTCCCGTGCACGATCTCACTCGCAGCGAACAAGGTGGTGGCAAAGATCGCAGCTCAGACAGTGAAACCGGCAGGCGTCATCTATGTTCCTCACGGCACGGAGAAGCAGTTTCTGGCTCCACTGCCGGTGAATGCTATTCCCGGCGTCGGGACAAAAACCGACGAGGTTCTCCAGCGAAAAGGATTTCATCGCATCGCCGACCTGCAGGCCGTTTCCCGCGATCGGGTACAAAAGCTCCTGGGAAAACATGGCATCTGGATCCACGACGTGGCGCTCGGACTCGGGCCTGACCGTCTCACGACAGACCATGAGCGTAAGAGTATCGGCAATGAAGAGACGTTTTCATCTGACGTCGGCGACCGGGCAGAACTCGAAGCAAGGCTCTTCAAGCTGACGGAGGAGGTCGGATCATCGCTGCGGTACCGCCATCTGAAGGCCCGGACGCTCACATTGAAATTACGGTATTCAGACTTCCAGACGCTCACGCGTGCAGTCACGCTTGAACCGACCGACGACGACGTGCTCATCTACGAGACGATGGTAGAGCTTCTCGATACGGCTCTCACACGCCGCGCCCCCGTCCGCCTGCTCGGCGTTCGCGCATCCCATCTGATCGGAGAAGATCAACTCGAGCTTTCGCTGTTCCCTCAGGATCAGAAACGATCGAACATGCTTCATGCGGTGGACGAGATTCGGAAGAAATTCGGCGACGACGTAATCCACGTGGGAGGTCATGAGGAGCCTTCGAAGCGCCGGTAGATCGCCCGCACAGTCCCTTCGAGGATCCGAAACTCACCTCCCTCGCCAGACACCGGAACTTCACCCCGCACACCGTTTGTTACGTAAACAGGCAGCCACCAGTCTACCCGGAAGGATTCTCCATGACTACACTCCATATTGCCATTCTGTCATGTGCGCTCACAGGTTCCGGCATCACCTTCCTGACAACGGTCACCGAAAACGACAACTCAACACAAGAGAAGAGGACTGGAATGACTCACCAAGAGCTTTTCACGAAACTGGTCGGGACATGGGAGGGCAACTGCAAAACCTGGTTTGAACCGGGGAAGCTCGCTGACGAGTCACGGGTCACCGGGAACATCACTAAAGTGCTGGACGGACGCTTCATTCGGCACACCTATGAGGGGACCATTCAGGGAAAGCCGCGACACGGGGAGGAATTGATCGCGTTCAACTCCGTTGCCAAGACATTCCAGATCTCGTGGGTCGACGACTTCCACATGAACTATGCAATTATGTTCTCGCAAGGCAGAGCAACTGATCGGGGCTTCAGCGTAAAGGGCGAGTACGACGTTGGCGAGAACCAGCCGAAATGGGGCTGGAGAACAGAATTCGAGCTGCTCGACGATGACCATCTCACCATCACTGCCTACAACATCACTCCTGAGGGATTGGAAGCCAAAGGTGTCGAGACAACATATCGACGTATCAAGAAATAGGTCAGGCCAGTCCACTCGGTGAGGCTGGCCCTCCGCCTCACACTCGCTTCAAGATCGTCGCGGGCAGAAGAACGACCGCCTTGACAAGTTGCAGGACGCCGTCGACAGCGATTCCAAGGAGACGGAAGGGCAAAAGCAGGAGCCAGACAATCGGATAGAGAAAAAGCGCGGCGAACGCGAGCGGCCAGCAGAGCACGAGCAAGATCATCCACAATAAGAATTTCGTCACGGCGTCGATCCTCCTTCCACTTCCTACGAGCACCCTCCTCCCCAGGTTGCACCTCACATTCTGAAGGACATCGGCCCGGAGTTCATTGACGGGCATTGCATTTTTCCATACTTTGAATCTGTATTCATCGTCCCACAACCGCAAAGGCACTTCATGGCCCGCATGAAGATCGATCTGCCATCCAGAGTTCTGTTCAGCTGCACGCTCCCGGTGCGCATCACCGATGTGAACTACGACGGTCACGTTGGAAATGACTCCCTCCTCTCCCTTCTTCACGAGGCCCGGCTTCAGTTCCTTCGGTCAATGGGGTATTCTGAAAAGGACGTAGAAGGCAAAGGGATCATCATGACCGACGCTGTGCTCGTCTACAAAGCCGAGGTCTTCTACGGCGAAACGCTGGCCGTTGAGATCGGCGTCGCAGACGTTCATCGGCACGGACTGGACATCGTCTACAGAGTGACCAGCAACGGGAAGGAAGCGACCCGCGCGAAGACCGGGATTGCATTTTTTGATTACGAGAAACGGTCTATCACGTCCATGCCCGAAGAGTTCAGGAGCCGGATCGCATCGGCGGAGAAATAAGATGACGTCATCTACACACCTCGCATCCGGATCTCAGTTGAACAGCATTGCAGAATCGTACGTGCGGCTGGTTCTTGGGATTGGGATACATGATCCCGACTACGTCGATGCATATTTCGGACCGCCGGATTGGCGGGAGGACGCGAAGGCGGCGAAACGGTCCATTCCAGATCTTATCTCGTCCGCCCGGGATCTCCTTCAGCACGTCGGGGCCGTGACAGTATCAACGGATGAGGAGTTGGTCCAGCTTCGTCATCAGTACCTCACGCAACAGATCCGATCGGCAATTGCCCGGCTGGAAATGCTCAATGGCCGCGTTTTCTCCTTTGAAGAAGAAGCTCTCGCCCTTTACGATGCCTCGCCGCCGGTCTATTCGGCTTCCTTTTTCCACGAAACGATTTCACAGCTCGAATCCCTTCTCCCCGGCACAGGTTCTGTGGCACAGCGCTACGAGACATTTCGTAACCGGTTCATCATACCTCCAGATAAGCTGGATATGGTCTTTCAAGCAGCAATACGGGAATGCCGGGAACGGACGCGAAAGAACATCGACCTGCCTCGCGAAGAGAGCTTTGCGCTGGAGTACGTCACCAACAAACCGTGGAGCGGGTACAACTGGTACAAGGGTTCCAGTGCGAGCCTGATACAGATCAATACCGATCTTCCGATTTTCATCGACCGGGCGGTCGACCTCGCGGCGCATGAAGGATATCCGGGGCATCACGTCTACAACACGCTGCTGGAGACGAAGCTTGCACGTGAACGCGGATGGGTGGAGTTTATGGTCTATGCGCTCTTCAGTCCTCAGTCTCTCATCGCCGAAGGAACCGCGAACTTCGGCATCGACGTGGTCTTCCCCGGCGAGGAGCGCGCCGAGTATGAGCAAACGTCTCTGTTTCCTCTTGCCGGAATCGATCCAACGGAGGCCAGGCGGTACTATTCAATTCATCGTCTCACAGGCGTTCTGAATTACGCGCACAACGAAGCCGCACGCGGCTACCTCAATGGCCGGCTCTCGCGTCAGCAGGCAGAAGAATGGCTGGTGACGACCGCACTCATGTCGCCGGAGCGCGCCGCTCAACGCGTGAGATTCATTGATGCGTACAGAAGTTATGTGATCAATTACAATCTCGGGCAGGATCTGGTTCGCCGGTTCATCGAGGAACGCGGAGGTACGAGCGAGCATCCCGCACGGCGATGGGAAGAATTCCGAAAGCTCATTTCGTCACCGCGCCTTCCGTCCGGTCTTACCCACCCGAAGTCAGAACAGACTAGGTGAACGATGGCACGATTCAAGCTGCACATCGAATACGAAGGAACGCGTTACAGCGGCTGGCAGATTCAGAAGAACGCACGAACTGTCCAGGGTGAGCTGAGCTCTGCAATCGGATCCGTCCTCGACACGACAGACTTCGAAGTGTACGGCGCCGGACGCACCGACGCAGGTGTTCACGCGCTCCACCAGGTCGCTCACCTCGAAGCCACAAGCGTGCTCGCTCCGGAGATCCTCCGCCGCAAAATCAACGACGTGCTCCCCTCCGACATCAACATCCTCCACATCGAAAAAGCTGCGCCACGTTTCCATGCTCGTCACCACGCTGTCGCACGAAGCTACGTCTACCAGATCTCCCGTCGAAGAACAGCGTTCGGTAAACGTCTCGTCTGGTGGATCAAGGACGAACTGGATGTTGAGGCGATGAAGTCCGCTGCAGCACTCTTCATCGGCATGAAGGACTTCCGCTCCTTCACCGCAGATGATCCTGACGAGAAATCGACGAAAGTCGAAATCGAGAGCATCGAGATGCAGGAGGACGGAGAAATGATCCTCCTCCGGTTTGTCGGATCGCATTTCCTCTGGAAAATGGTGCGACAGATGGTTGGCGTTATTGTGGAATGTGGACGCGGCTCGCTCACAGTTGAGCAGGCCCGGAAATTCCTCGAGAAGCACTCGTCGGAGCCATCAACATGGACAGCGCCGCCATCCGGCCTCTTTCTCGAACGAATCTATTACGAAGGCGACAAAAGGCTCGAGCGGCTTGAATCCGTCCTGAAGTTGGGACACTCCTCACGGCGATGAAAAGGCTCTACCGGACAGTCTTCACGTTCCTGATGATCTTCGTCTGCTGAAAGGCGGAATCGTTGTTGATTTCATGAAGGTGTCTCTTGGGCCGATTGAAACAGCCGTCTTCAATGTCGCAAATGTCATGATCGTGGCGGGAATTGCAGTCTTTCTCATTTCAAAGATTCCCATTTTTTCACGTCCTCTCGAGACTCCCCGCGACGGTTGAAAGTTGACCGGATTCTTGATAAACTCACTCCGACGAAGTCGTGTTCGCGGGCACTTCGGGAAAGGACCTATAGCCAATGGAAATAGCGCTAATAGTGGTCATGGCCGTTGCCACCGTCTTTCTTGGCGTACGGTTCTATGTCAAGCTGCGACGAGCAACAGGCACAAGTCCCGAAGAGGAAATGGCGGGCAGACGGTCATCGCGTCCACTCCCGCCGGATCTGCAGAACCTGAAGATCGACTCACCGCCCGACGATACGTTCGACGCATCCAATTCTGCTGTCCCTCCTAACGCAAAGAAAGATCCGAAGAGTCACACCACACCGTGATGGTCGCGCATCCGACCGCTCGATTCGAAGTCAAGGAGATCTTTACATGGCGAATAAAAAAGGCAACGGCCCGGAAGTCACTCACTCCTCAAATAAGCCGAAAGTCGGCATTCGTCCGGCGATCGACGGCAGGCGAAAGGGAGTGCGCGAATCGCTCGAAGCGCCGACGATGGCAATGGCGCAATCTGTCGCAGCGCTGATCACACACTCGCTCCGACATTCGAACGGTGCGCCCGTGGAGTGTGTCATCGCAGACACGTGCATCGGGGGAGTTGCGGAAGCCGCACAGACTGCCGAGAGATTCGAACGGGCCGGCGTCGGAGTCTCTCTCACCGTCACGCCGTGTTGGTGCTACGGTGCCGAAACAATGGATATGGATCCGTTGATTCCGAAAGCGATATGGGGATTCAACGGCACAGAACGCCCCGGCGCCGTGTACCTCGCCGCGGTGCTCGCAGCACATAATCAGAAAGGATTGCCGGCATTCGGTATCTATGGTCGGGACGTTCAGGACGCGGGAGACACCTCCATTCCCGCGGACGTCAGTGAGAAGCTCCTCCAGTTCGTTCAGGCAGGAATCGCGGTCGCGAGAATGAGAGGCAAGTCGTATCTCGCCATGGGCGGAGTGTCGATGGGAATCGCCGGCTCCATCGTCGATCATTCCTTCTTCGAGAGCTACCTTGGAATGCGCGTCGAGACGGTCGACATGAGCGAGTTTTCCCGCCGGATGGATGATGCGATCTACGATACACAGGAGTTTTCGAACGCGCTGAACTGGGTGAAGACGTACTGCAAAGAAGGAAAAGACTTCAATCCCCCAAAGCTTCAGAAGACCCGTGCGCAGAAAGATGCAGACTGGGAGACCGTCGTGAAGATGACGCTCATCGCAAGAGATCTGATGGTCGGCAATCCGCGCCTCGCTGCGATCGGCTACGGAGAGGAGGCACTCGGTCACAATGCAATTGCCGCAGGATTCCAGGGTCAACGGCAGTGGACAGATCACAAACCGAATGGAGACTTCCTCGAAGCGATCCTCAATTCTTCGTTTGACTGGAACGGCATCCGCGAACCGTACGTCGTGGCGACAGAAAACGATGCGCTCAACGGAGTCGGCATGCTCTTCGGGCACCTGCTCACGAACACGGCTCAGGTATTTGCCGATGTGCGGACGTACTGGAGCCCGCAGGCCGTCCATCGCGTCACGGGACACAAGCTCACAGGTCCTGCTGCAGGAGGAATTCTGCACCTGATCAACTCGGGGGCTGCGGCACTCGACGGCGCGGGACAGCAAACGCTGAAGGGGAAAGCGGCGTTGAAACCATTCTGGGAGATCACCGAGAACGAAGTCCTTCGGTCTCTCAAAGCGACGACCTGGTATCCGGCGATGCGCGAATATTTCGCGGGCGGCGGATACTCATCCGGTTTCCTGACACAAGGCGGGATGCCGGCGACGATGTTCCGGATCAATCTCGTAAAGGGTCTCGGCCCCGTCATGCAGATCGCCGAAGGCATGACCGTTGCTCTTCCCGAAAAAGTAGACCGCGTGCTGCAGGAACGCACAGACCGGACCTGGCCGACCACATGGTTCGCACCATCAGCAAATGGTCAGGGTGCGTTCACCGACGTCTACAGCGTCATGAACAATTGGGGCGCCAACCATTGTGTGCTCAGTTATGGTCACATCGGCAGTCAGCTCATCACACTCGCGTCCATCCTGCGTATTCCAGTCGCCATGCACAATGTCACGGAAGGTTCTGTTTTCAGGCCGAGCGCATGGAACGCATTTGGCACGAAAGACATGGAAGGTGCCGATTTTCGAGCCTGCCGGAACTATGGCCCATTGTATGGCAACTACTGACCTGGGTTGCGGCCGGTGCGGTGTATCACAGCGGGCTTGTAACTCGTTCATTTTCTGATATATTTAGATGGTGCCATTGCCTCCGGATTCCCGGCACTGGACGTTTACACCTTCGAGAGAACGGAAACCTGTTGAAAGCGATTTCGTTGATACTTCTGGCTGGCGCACTGATCTTCGCCGGCTGCGTTTCCTCTGAGGAAGCGGGAAGCGGCAAGAAATACGGGACGCCTGTCGAGACTCAGGACCTTTCAGACGCGGCGCGTGCCCGTGTCGATTCCCTGCGTCGGGCCGATTCTCTCCGTGCAAAACGGGCCGGGTTCACTTCCCAGCATGACACGCTCGTTGCCTCCGTCATGAAAACCAGCAAGTCAGGGCCGCGGGTCATCAAGCCAATCGAGCGCCCGGCGGATCCGGCATACACCGTTCAGGTCGGCGCATTTGCCCGCACCGCGTACGCACTTCGCGCACAGAAACTCGCGCGGGAGCGCTTTGCAGAACATCCGATTTTCAACGTCTTCGAACCCTTCGACAAGCTCTATCGTGTTCGCATCGGCAAGTTCGATACGTACAAACAAGCCGACTCGCTCCGCAAGTCGATGGTGAAGCAATTCCCCGACGACTACACCGATTCCTGGATCAATTACATCTCCAAATGAAGCTCTTCGGTCTGGGAATACTCCTCTCCGCATTCATTGCGTTCATGGCAGGATGCGGGTCCTCAGAAGCTACGCGCAGTGATGCGGAATCGGGATCAGACTCCCGTGAGCACCGGATATCGCTTTCCCAGGCGGAATCGCGCTTCAATCCCTCTGACTATGACGATGAGCTGGGAGCCGTTCAGCAGCAGCACGAACTCGAGCAGCAGCGGGCGGCAATTGAGGCAAGCAAGGACACCCTGATTCTCGAATCCGAGCCGACCCAGGGGTACCGCATTCAGATCTTTGCCACTGACAACATCGACGAGGCAAATGCAATGCGGATGACGACCGTTCAGCGGATCTCGGAAGATTCGGTCTACATCGTCTATGATCCCCCCGTCTACAAGGTTCGTGTGGGCGATTTTCGTACGAGGGCGGAGGCGAGCCAGAGAATGGGCGTGATAAGCAGCATCGGATTTTCAGACGCGTGGATTGTCAGCGACCGGATTTTCATGCGCCGGTTCGTCCGTGTTCCCTCCTCTGTTCCCCTGAAGCAAGAGTAGTCCTTCCGTATAACAAAAAAGAGGCTGTCCCATAAGTCATTCTGAGGGAAGACGTCCTGAGCGACTCCGAGCGAAGCAAGGAGGAGTCGAAGGATCAGGCGACCGCCCGCCTGCCCTTCTGGATACTTGAAGGCGGGCAGGGAGAATCTGATTCATTTCGGCAGATTCCCCGCCTGCCTTCAATGAACTGTGAGGCGGGCAGGTTCGCGGAGTTTACCCCGCCGACCTGCCCCGAGTTTTCTTTTCGGGGAGGCGGGGCTCAGAATGACGCTTGCGCTTTTGGGACAGCCCCTTCCAAAGCAATCCGTCAACATTTCTCCGTCGTTTCACCTTGAGCGTCGGAGTAATTTCTCCGTTGTCGACGGTGAGTTGCTCAGGCAGAAGTTCGAACCGGCGAACCCGTTCGTACGTCGGAAGGTCTTTCTGGAGCGTCTGAATTTCTTTCTCGTTAATGATTCTTGAATAGATCCGTTCAAACAGTCTCGGCACGGTCGTGACAACGGTCGGGCGAACCTCCAGAAGATTGTCCCTCACCGTCTCTGCGCTCTCCGCGTAGGCCACTGTGCAGCCGCAAGACATTGCTGTGTAGTCTCCCGCCATCCGCTCGAACGAGTGGCAGAGCGGCAAGAATGAAAGGAGCGTATCAGTTGGACCAAGGGGAAAAATCTCGGCGGCGGCTTTGATGTTCGGGCAGAGGTTGCCGTGCGTCAGCATTACACCCTTCGGATTGCCGGTCGTTCCTGACGCATAGATGATCGTCAGAAGGTCTTGCGGCTTGACCCTGGAAAGAGCCTTGCGGAAGAATTCGGGATGCTTCTTCTCGAATCGCGCACCGAGCGCGAAGACCTCCTGAAACGTCAGGCTGATGTCACTCTTCTGATCGGATTTCTCATTCATAGGAATGATCCGCTCGAGTGACTTCACATCAGATTGTATTTTGAGGACATTGCCAAGCTGGAGAGAGTTCGAAACAACGACGATTCTGGCCCCGGTGTCATTGAGAATATATGCGATCTGAGGCGGCGTGAGTGCAAGGCAGATTGGGACATCGACCGCACCAAGCGCAACAATCCCCATATCAGCCACGACCCACTCGGGACGGTTTTCGGCGATGATCGCCACGCGATCATCTTGTTTCACTCCGAGCGACGCGAGGCCGAGAGCAAATCGCTCGACTTCTCTTCGGTACTCTGTGAACGAAATGCCCTGGTATTCATTCCCCACCTTCTTCATCAATATCGGCCGTCGTTCAGCTGCATACTTCGTCGTAGTCCGGTCGAACAATTCCGGAACGGTAGTGAACTCAACGACAACGGACATGAGTCAACGCTCCCTGAGTATTGTACTCTATGACAAAGCTGGAAAAATCAAGTGAACGCTCTCGCGAGAAGCAAGACGGTGATCCGATCGATGCAGAACGGGCAAACGTGATTGCAGCAATCGAACTATCAAAGCAACGTTGATGTTCACCTGGTATACCAGGTGCTTGTTTCCGGCGATGCGCGAGAGCGATCCGGCACGCCCGGAGCAACGCATGAGCGACAAAAAAGTCGCTCACAGCGGCGAGATGCTCTGCCTCGCCAAAAGACCGCGAACCGAAGTTATGTCAAGTTAAATTATACACGAATATATCGCCTTCTAAATTTTAACTTGACAAAGGTAGCGCAACCGCTTATATTCACACCCAGTTGCGCCTGTTGGAAACCCATTTTTTTTGTTCTTTACCCCCGAGACGTCCCGCGACCCCTGAGGGGTGCAATACGAGGGTCCGCTGCGTCCCACTCCAACAAGAGGGGTCTACCAAATACCCGACTATGACCTATCCAAGGACAGGTCTCAAGCCTGACCGTGGGTAGCTATTTTGTCTCCAGAGTATATAACGTCTATTTGTGGAACGAGTGCCAGCCGAGAGGAGAGCGATATGGTTGAGAAGGCGACGATAACGACGCCGACGGAAACGGAACGCGCTGAAAAATCCACCGATGTTCGTGGACTAAAATTTCAGCGATACTTCACGAAACCGGGAGTACACCCTTTTGACGAGATCGAGTGGGAGCTTCGCACTGCGACGATTTCGAACGAAAAGGGAGAAAAGATCTTTGAACAGAAAGACGTAGAAATGCCGAAGTCGTGGTCGATGACTGCGACGAATGTTGTCGTTTCGAAATACTTCCACGGCAAGGTTGGCACACCTGAACGTGAACACAGTGTAAAGCAGCTCGTCGAACGAGTTGCCAGAGCGATGTACACCTGGGGAATCAAGGACGGCTATTTCGCTTCCCAGGAGGATGCAGACACCTTCTATCACGAACTGACCTACCTCCTCGTCAATCAGTACATGTCATTCAACAGCCCCGTCTGGTTCAACGTCGGGAACGAGGAAAAGCCTCAGTGCTCCGCGTGCTTCATCAACTCCGTCCAGGACTCCATGGAGTCCATTCTGACGCTCGCGAAGACAGAGGGTATGCTCTTCAAGTACGGCTCCGGAACCGGGTCAAACCTGTCATCGCTCCGGTCATCCCGCGAAACTCTCACAGGAGGCGGCACACCGTCAGGACCCGTCTCCTTCATGCGCGGCTATGACGCGTTCGCTGGCGTCATCAAGTCCGGCGGAAAGACCCGTCGCGCGGCGAAGATGGTGATTCTGAACGCCGATCACCCGGATGTCGTCGACTTCATCAACTGCAAGGCAGATGAAGAGAAGAAGGCATGGGCGCTTATCGAGGCAGGCTATGACGGCGGATTTAACGTCCCCGGCGGAGCCTACGAATCTGTATTCTACCAGAACGCCAATCACTCTATCCGCGCAACTGATGAGTTCATGAAGGCGGTTCTTGAGGACAAGGAGTGGGTGACGCGAGCCGTGACGAACGGCAGACCGATCGAGAAATTCCGTGCACGCGATATTCTCCGACAGATTTCCGACGCGGCGTGGATCTGCGGCGATCCCGGAATGCAGTACCACACCACGATCAACAGCTGGCATACCTGCTCAGGGACTGCTCCGATCAACGCCTCGAACCCGTGCAGCGAGTACATGTTCCTCGATGATACCGCCTGCAACCTCGCATCGCTGAATCTGATGAAGTTCCGTCGCCCGGATGGAGAATTCGACGTTGAGTCGTTCAAGAGAGCGGTCGAGGTCACCATCACGGCAATGGAAATTGAAGTTGACAACGCAAGCTATCCGACTCCCGCAATCGCACACAACAGTCATGAGTACCGGCCGCTCGGTCTCGGTTACGCGAACCTCGGCGCACTTCTGATGGCGCGGGGCCTCGCGTACGACAGCGAGGAAGGACGATCCTACGCAGCAGCCATCACTTCTCTCATGTGCGGCGAGGCGTACAAGCAGTCAGCTCTCATCGCGAAGGAAATGGGTCCCTTCAACGGCTATGCTCCCAACCGCGAACCGATGTTGAACGTCATGCAGAAGCATGGCATTCACGCCGAACGGATCGGCCGCGAGACGGTCCCGGCAGACATGTGGGAAGCCTCCAACGATGTCTGGAAGGATGTCGTGAAAGTGGGCAAGGCGCACGGATTCCGCAATTCGCAGTCAACCGTGCTCGCACCAACAGGCACGATTGGCTTCATGATGGATTGCGATACCACAGGCGTCGAGCCGGATATCGCCCTCGTGAAATACAAGAAGCTGGTCGGTGGCGGACTGATAAAGATCGTCAACCAGACGGTTCCCGAAGCCCTCCGGAAACTCGGGTATGATGACGAGCAGGTTGAACACATCGTCGCGTACATCGACAAAAACGATACGATCGAAGGCGCTCCGCATCTGAAGGAAGAGCACCTCACCGTCTTCGACTGCGCATTCAAGCCAGCGAATGGTCAGCGCTCCATTCAGTACATGGGCCATATCAAGATGATGGCTGCAGTTCAGCCGTTCCTGTCGGGCGCAATTTCCAAGACCGTCAACATGCCGACCGAGGTGACTTCCGACGACATTCAGCAGGCATACATCGAGGCGTGGAGGCTTGGTCTGAAGGCCATCGCAGTCTATCGCGACGGCTGCAAACGGACTCAGCCCCTGAGTACAACGCTCGAAGCCAAGAAAGAGACCCCGAAGGTAAATCCCCTCCGGCGGCGGCTCCCCGACGAGAGGCAGTCAATTACGCATAAATTTAGCATTGCCGGCCATGAAGGCTATATCACCGTGGGCATGTTTGAGGACGGGATGCCTGGCGAGGTCTTCATCACAATGTCAAAGGAAGGATCAACGATCTCCGGGATGATGGACTCCTTTGCGACGTCCATCTCGATCGCCCTCCAGTACGGCGTTCCGCTGAAAGTCCTCGTGGACAAGTTCAGCCATGCACGGTTTGAGCCGTCGGGATTCACGAACAATCCGGAAATCCCGATCGCCAAGTCGATCAGCGACTACATCTTCAGGTGGCTGGGTCTCAAGTTCCTGCCCAAAGAAGACGCTCCGACAACGGCGGCCACGACAGCTCCGGCAACTGAAGAAGCTCCAGAGGCTAAAGTGAAGCAGGAGTCTTCTCAGCGGGTCTCCTCCGCTGTCGAACGCAACGAGAAAGTTGTGTTCCAGACGCAGTCCGACGCTCCCCCTTGTCATGAATGCGGAAGCATCATGATCAGGAGCGGAAGCTGCTACAAGTGTCTGCAGTGCGGAGCGACGAGCGGCTGCTCGTAACATCAGCGGTAATCGGGTTCTCTGCCATCGGCACGTCCGGCATCGGGCGTGCCGATTTACTTTGTGGCAATCCGCTTGCTGCACACGCTGAACGGTTTCGCCTTGCATGTGCTCATCTGTTCCCCCACCACGTTCTCAGGAGATCGCATGAGAATTCTCTTCCGGTCGCTCGTCGTTGTCTTCGTCCTGCTCCCCGCCTCCCTTTCCTCACAAACAACGGACGATGCAGCCCTTCGGTCAAAAGCCCAGAAGCTCGCGCGGCAGTTCATCATTGTGGATACTCACATCGATGTCCCCTTCCGGCTTCGGATGAAATGGGAAGACATTTCTGGACGCACGGCATCAGGTGACTTCGACTATGTTCGTGCTGTGCAAGGCGGCCTCAACGCGCCATTCATGTCGGTGTACATTCCGGCGGAACTCGAAAAGCAAGGCGGATCGAAAGCGCTCGCGGATACGCTTATCACCATGGTCGAGAGTTTCGCACGCATGTGGCCGACGAAGTTCGCACTCGCCCGTTCAGTGGATGATGTCACCAGGCAGTTCAGGAAGAACCTGATCTCCCTCTGTATGGGAATGGAGAACGGCTCGGCGATCGAGCACGACCTCCGGAACATCCAGTATTTCTATGACCGCGGGATCCGCTACGTTACGCTCACACACGCACTCGACAATCACATCTCGGACTCGTCGTATGATACGACTCGCACCTTCCGGGGACTGAGCTTCTTCGGTCGACGCGTTGTTGAAGAGATGAACCGAGTCGGCATCATGGTCGATGTCTCCCACGTCAGTGACGCGGCCTTCTATGAGGTCATGAACGTGTCGAAAGCTCCCGTGATCGCCTCCCATTCCTCGTGCCGGCACTTCACGCCGGGATTTGAACGGAACATGTCCGACGACATGATCAAACTGCTCGCTTCCCGGGGCGGGATCATCATGATCAATTTTGGCTCCTCATTCCTGTCAGCGGAGTACCACGTCCGCGAAGACGAAGGCTACAAGGAAGTGACGGCGTACCTGAAATCACGCAACCTCACGTTCTCCGATCCTGAAGCCCAGGCTTACATCGACCAGTACCGTAAGGAACACCCCATCACGGCGGCTGACGTTTCAGACGTGGCAAAGCATATTGACCACGTTGTAAAGCTTGTCGGCATTGACCATGTCGGGCTTGGCTCGGATTTCGACGGAGTCGGCGACTCCCTCCCCACGGGTCTCAAAGACGTCTCTCAATATCCCAACATAATCTATGAGCTTCTGAAGCGCGGATACAACGAGAAGGACATCCGTAAAGTATGTGGAGAGAATCTCTTACGGGTGTGGTCGTCGATCGAGCAGTGCGCAAAGGATCTCCAATCGCAGCACAATGGGAGGAACTTCCAATGAGACACAGCAAATGGGCTCTCCTGCTCTTTTCGCTCATCACCCTCCTCCTTCATGCTCAGCCGAACCAGAAACCACGTTTACGGGATCTCGGAGTTCAGATCGGGATCTTTCAGACCGGCGCGAACAACGCAATCACGGATGTGCCGGGCGTTTTGGTGGGACATCGGACGCTGAACGAGAGCGACAACATTCGCACCGGCGTCACGGCGATTCTGCCGCACGGGGGAAACTTGTTCCGCGAAAAGGTACCGGCCGCATTGCATGTCGGGAATGGCTTTGGGAAGCTCGTGGGGGTAACTCAACTTGAGGAACTCGGGCAGCTGGAGACTCCGATATTACTCACAAATACGCTGAGTGTGTGGGATGCGGCCCGGGGCGCCGTTGAGTACATGCTGGCACTTCCGGGGAATGAAAACGTTCGATCGATCAATCCTGTCGTGGGCGAGACAAATGACGGCGGACTGAATGACATCCGGGCGCGTGCCGTAACGCCTCAGCACACAATTGAGGCTATCAAGAGCGCAGCAGCGGGACCTGTTGCAGAGGGCTGTGTAGGAGCCGGCACCGGCACATTGTGTTTCGGTTGGAAGGGAGGCATTGGCACAAGTTCACGCGTGCTCCCCTCTTCTCTCGGTGGATACGTCGTCGGTGTGCTGGTTCAGACAAACTTCGGCGGCATTCTCGACATCGCCGGCGTCCCAGTCGGCAAAGAACTCGAACAGTACGCATTCCGCAGCGAGACGCAGCAGCGCGGTGACGGTTCTTGCATGATCGTGGTTGCCACCAACGCTCCGGCGGGCGGTCAACAGCTGAAGCGGCTGGCGAAACGGGCAACGCTAGCTCTCGGCCGAACCGGCTCATCGATGAGTCATGGCAGCGGGGATTACGTGCTCGCATTCAGCACTGCCGAGATTCTCCGTTTCCGTCCCAACGACGGTCGTGAGATGCCCTCAACCCGGCTCCGCGACGACGAACTCTCCCCCCTCTTCCAGGCGGTCGTCGAAGCGACCGAGGAAGCCATCTGCAATTCCCTCCTGAAAGCAACTGACACAAAAGGATTTCAGGGAAGAGAATCAAAAGCTCTTCCTATCGACAAGGTGAAGGAGATTCTGAAGAAGTACGGAAGGATCAACTAACAGAGTGCGGAAAAGCCAAAATTCTAACCACAAAGTCACCAAGACACGAAGGACCAAAATTCCTATTTAAGATGACTTTGGAATGAATCGGCCGTTCCTCAGAAACGACTTCGTGCCTGCCTGCCGTCAGGCAGGACTTTGTGCCTTGGTGGTGATAATTGTTTCTGGTTTTCAGCATCCTCCTAGGAAGAGCAGATTCGGATCTAGGAACGCGAGGCCGGTACGCTTTCCTTTTCCATCATCGAAATGAACTGCTCAAAGAGATAGTCGCTGTCGTGAGGTCCCGGTGAGGCTTCGGGATGATACTGAACGCTGAACATCGGAAGCTCGCGATGGCGGAGCCCCTCGTTCGTGTCATCATTCAGGTTGACGTGCGTGATCTCGATGGTCTTCGCATCGAGTGATGAAGGATCGACGGCAAAGCCGTGATTTTGGGATGTGATTTCAATCGAGCCGGTGCGAAGATTCTTCACCGGGTGGTTCCCTCCGCGGTGTCCGAATTTCAGCTTGAACGTCTTTGCGCCCAGCGCCAGTGCAAGAAGCTGGTGTCCCAGGCAAATGCCAAACACCGGCTTCTTCCCCACGAGTTTCTTGATGTTCTGAATCCCATACTTGACCGCCGAAGGGTCCCCGGGACCATTCGAAAGGAATATCCCGTCAGGATCCATTTCAAGCACTTGCTCGGCGGGAAATGAGGCCGGCACCACTTTCAGGCTGCACCCGTATGACGTCAGTCGCCTTAGGATATTCTGTTTCACGCCATAGTCGTAGACCACCACTCTCCAACTCTTCCCGTCAGGTCGGACGTTCGCTTTCGGTTTCAGCGCAAAAGGAGTCCGATCGACGTCGCTCCAATCGTACGATGTCGATGTCGTGACCACCTTGGCGAGGTCCAGCCCGTTCATGTCGGGCGATTGGCGGGCTTTCGCAACGAGACGTTCGTCGTCCAGGTCGGTTGTTGAGATAATGCCCCGCATCGCTCCGACGGTCCGGATCATCCGCGTCAGCATTCTTGTGTCGATGCCCTGGATCGCCGCAATGTTGTGCGCCGCGAGCCACTCGCCCAGACTTCCACTTGCCCTGAAGTTGCTGTAGAAGTCAAAATACTCCTTCACGACAAAGCCTGCAACCTGGGGTTTTGCCGATTCAAGATCCTGCTCATTGATGCCATAGTTGCCGATGAGCGGGTACGTCATGGTGACGATCTGACCGGCATACGACGGATCGGTTAGAATCTCCTGATAGCCGGTGATGCTGGTATTGAAGACGACCTCACCGGTGATCTCCTTTGACGCGCCGAAGCCTTCACCGGTAAAGACGGTGCCATTTTCCAGCGCAAGTTTTGCGATCAAAGGTTTGCTCATCGTTCCCGGTGCATGTTCTAGAGTCTCTCTCAAAGACACTCACGCAAAGGCGCCAAGACGCTAAGCATTTTCATGATTCTTTGCGCCTCTGCGGTTCCGCTTCTCAGAATCCCGCTTGGAGGCGGAATCCGGGAAGGCGGGACTTGGCGTGATTCTCTTCTCTGTTTTTGAGATGAGTTCTAATCAAGCGCTGCAAAAGATAGCAAGAAATGACGGCTGACGCAAACGAGCGACAATCGACTCTCGTGCATCGTGTTCACGGTCGACGGATGCACGCGGGCAATGAGTTTTCGCTTCATGACGAAATTCTTCCGCTTCGGTTCATTGACATCCATTCATTGTTCCACGAATCGACGGAGGACGCCTCTGAAGAAGAGACCTGCAAATCGCCGGGAATGTTGATCAGACACGCTCTCGTCCACCTTGACAACCGCGCAAAAAATGGTTAATTTTATGCTGAAAATTGGGCCTTTTTTGATGACTCTGTCTGGGAAAACCGAGAATCTGAACGAGCGTGAGCGCGATATTCTGCGTCACGTCGTGCACAACTTCATCGTCTCCGCCATCCCGGTCGGATCCCGGTACATCTCCAAGCACTTTGAATCGCAGTTGAGTCCGGCGACCATCCGGAACGTCATGGCGGACCTCGAGGAACTGGGCTTTCTGGCTCAACCTCATACATCTGCAGGTCGCATTCCGACCGATCTGGGTTATCGGTACTATGTTGACTACCTGATGGAAATCGAGGCGCTCTCTGAAGCCGCGAAAGTCCAGATCGAGCAGAAGATGAACATCGGGAACGATCCGGATTCGATGCTCCGGGAGACCTCGAGGATTCTCGGGAAGATTTCGAAGCAGCTCAGCGTCGTCTCTTCTCCGCACATTAGCAGCGGCATCTTCGAAAAACTCGAGCTCATTCCGATTTCTGCGTCGCGGGTCCTCGTGGTAATCTCCATCCGATCGGGACTCGTGAAGACGTTGATGATGGAAGTGGGAGCAGAGATCAAGCGGGAGTATCTCGAGCACGTCTCGCGGGTGTTGAACGAGCGGCTTTCGGGACTGACGCTGCGGCAGATACGGGAGACGTTCGTCGAGAGGACGCGCGACGTACAGGACGAACGAACCGGGCTGATTCGTTTGTTTATCGATTCCGTCGACAACCTTTTCGACGATATGAAGGACCGAGAGAAGGTTCACATCTCGGGCACACAAAACATCATCGAACAGCCCGAGTTCATCGATCCGACGAAATTCAGAAGCGTCATCGAGCTGATCGAGAACGATGACATCATTGTCCATTTGCTGGAGAAGCACGAGGATCTGGACAAGAACGCAGTCGTCACAATTGGTTCTGAAAACGACGAGAGTAAGGCAAGAGACTACAGTGTCATTTCAGCGACGTACGACATGGAAGGCGTCACAGGACGCGTTGGGATTATCGGCCCGAAGCGGATGGACTATGCGAAGGTGATCCCCCTTGTCGATCACGTCGCGAAGCTTGTGGCAAAAATGATGAGGAGCTAGGACGTAACAGTGAACGAGAGCAAGGAGAACATGGCGGGAGAAAGCGAGCAGGATTCGCAAAATCCTCAGGCAGAACCGGCGACAGATGCCGGCGCTCCCTCAGGTGCAACGAAGGAGCAAGACCCTGCAATGCGGCTTGCAGAAGCTGAGAAGCAGGTGGAGTATTACAAGGATTTGCTCCTCCGCAAGGTGGCGGAGTTTGACAATTACAGGAGGAGATCCGAGAACGAATCGGCCTCCATTCTCAGGTATGGCAAGGCAGATGCCCTTCAGGGATTGCTGCCGGTCATTGACGATTTCGAACGTTGCCTCAAACTGAGTAAGGACACCCGGGAGTCGGAAGCATTTGCCAAGGGAGTCGAGCTCATCTATCAGAAATTGCAGAAATACATCGACACGCAGGGAATAAAGCAAATCGATTCTCTGGGAAAAGAGTTTGATGTTCATTATCATGATGCACTCCTTCAGATACCGCGAAGTGATGTTCCTCCCCACACGGTCATCGAGGTGGTCGAAAAGGGGTATATGCTCGACGACAAGGTCCTGCGTCACGCCAAGGTAGTCGTCTCGACATCTCCGCCCGAAACTGGAAGCGTCTCGGCTGAATCAGGCGCATCCACGGCTCCGCAGAAGGAGAATTGATACGACACTATGGCCAAACGTGATTTCTACGAGATCTTAGGAGTTACAAAAACCGCATCTGCCGATGAGATCAAGAAAGCATACCGGCAGATGGCGATGAAGTATCACCCTGACCGCAATCCCGGGAACAAGGAAGCAGAAGAGCATTTCAAGGAAGCCGCAGAGGCGTACGAGGTGCTCTCCGATCCCGACAAACGCCGCCGCTACGACCAGTTCGGGCATGAAGGGATGCGCGGAACGAACTTCCGTGAATTCCACGACGTGAATGACATTTTCTCCGCCTTCAGCGATATCTTTGGAGGAGGATTTGGCGGCGGGATCTTTGATGAGGTGTTCGGAGGAGGTGGCCGCGGCCGGCGGTCCGGGCGCAGTCAGCAGGGCACTCCCGGTGCCGATCTGAAAGTGAAGTTGACGCTCACGCTCGAAGAGATCGCCACAGGAGTCGAGAAAAAGATAAAGGTCAAGAAGCAAAAGAAGTGCGATGTCTGCCATGGTTCTGGCGCAAAGCCGGGATCGGGGAGTTCTACATGCCCGCAATGTCAGGGAAGCGGCGAGTTGCGTCAGGTGTCGAGGTCGATGTTCGGACAGTTTGTGAACATCACCACATGCCCGACGTGCGGCGGAGAAGGACGGGTTGTGCGGGATCCGTGTACGGCCTGTCACGGTGAAGGACGAACTCCCGGCGAGACGACGATCAAAGTGAACGTCCCTGCAGGAGTCAGCGACGGAAACTACATTCCCCTCCAGGGGCAGGGCAACGCCGGCCAGCGCGGCGGTCCCCCCGGCGATCTGATTGTGCTGATCGAGGAGCAGCCGCATCAGTACTTCACGCGCAACGGCGATGACATTGTGTATGATCTCAATGTAAGTTTTCCGATGGCTGCCCTCGGCGGGGAGCTTGAAATTCCAACGCTCAGCGGCAAAGCCAACCTCACCATTGAACCGGGAACTCCGACGGGACGGCTCCTGCGTATGCGGGAGCGCGGCATCCCCCACCTGAACAGCTACGGGCGTGGTGATCAGCTCGTGCGCGTCAGTGTCTGGGTTCCTTCAAAGCTGAACTCCAAAGAGAAGGAGTTGCTGAAGCAGCTCGCTGGCCACGAGCATATCGTCCCGAACGAGGAGGAAAAGCACGGTCGGTCCAAGACCTTTTTTGACAAGGTGAAAGACGCATTTTCATAAAGGATCATGTTCAAGAGGCTGGCCAACTGGCTCTCGTTGACTCCGACAGAGCGAAGGGTTTTGCTCTTCCTGGCGGGGACGCTGATCGCAGGGGCGGCGATACGTGCGGTGCAAGAGACCTTTCCGCCGGAACAGAATTTTGATTATCGTGCAATCGACAGCTCGTTTGCAGCGTACAGGGCAAGGCTCCCGGCCGATTCAGCCAAGCCGGCAATTGCAGCAACAGACCACCCATTGGATCTCAACACGGCGACAGCCGCGGAGCTCCTCTCCCTTCCCGGAATCGGGAAGACCATTGCAGAGCGGATTGTGAAGCAACGGGATGTTGTGGGGAAGTTCGCATCGGTCGAGGACCTGCTCCTCGTCAAGGGCATCGGCAAGAAGAAACTTGAGAAGCTGAAACCGTTCATCGCCGTTCAATAGCAGCGGGAAAGGTACCGGACAATCATGCGCTCCTCATATTACCTCGGCGTTTCGTTCTACAAAGGCCAGATACAGCTGGCCGAGATCGACCACGGGAAGAAGAAGACGGTGACCGTTCTTGCAGAGCGCAGCACGGCGGTCGATTTCACTCGCGACACAGGTTTTTCGGCGGATCATCCCCAGCTCTTCACCTTTATCTACGAGCTTGAGGAGTTGATCAAGCAGAACAAAGTGCATTCGAAAACCATTTCCTTTGCACTTCCGACAGAGACGTTGTATCTGCAGGTGGTCCCCGTTGATTCGACGATGCAGGGAGCCGATCTCACGGCACATTTGCACTGGGAGTTCGAGCAATTCTTCCCCGACGTCCCCGCCAAGGAATTCATCGTCAGTTCATATCCCATTCCGGTTGCAGACGAAAAGAGGAAGCATGTGATCCTCGTCGGTGTGCGCCGCGGTCTTGTCGCATTCCTGAAGAAAGCCGCGTCCGAGCTTCGTCTCCAGATGCACCTTGTCGATGTCGACCATTTCAGTGCAGAGAAGACGTTCCGCCACTGTCATCCGGAGATGGTAAAAGACACATTCCTCCTTCTCGGTTCCCGCGGCGACGGGCTGGACGCGAGTTTGATCTTCAAGGGCAATTATGTCGATTATCGCAACTTCGGTCTCAAGCAGCCTGACGACCTGAAACAGGGGATCATCGCGTACAGGCAGTATCTCGAAGAAAAGATCGGCGCGCAGCCGCCGGCAAAGTCGCTGGTCTACGGTGTCGGAATTACGGCAGAGACGCTGCAGCCTCTTCAGCGCGACGCAGGGATCAATCCGATTCTTCTCGACGCGATGCGCAACCTGACGCCGTCGAAGAAGCTGTTCGAAGAATACGTGTCGGACAACTCACGGTTTACGGCGGCAATAGGACTGGCGCTGCGGGCGCAATGAGGATCATCGCTGGAGAGTACAGGGGTCGCACACTCACCACCGTGCGCGACCTGTCGGTGCGTCCGACCACCGACCGGGCAAAGCAGTCGATCTTTGACATCCTCACCAATCGGATCGATTTCGACGGCATCGAGGTGCTCGATCTTTTTGCGGGAAGCGGAAGTCTCGGGCTGGAGGCAATCAGTCGCGGAGCCCGGCAAGCCATCTTTGTTGACCGATCGCCTAATTCTCTCCAGGTTCTTGAGACCAACATTGCAGCGCTCGGTTGTGACGAGAAGTGTTCCGTGTATCAGGCCGACGTGTTCTGGTTCCTGAAGAACACCAAGCGGTCGTTCGACATCGTTTTTGTCGATCCGCCGTACCGCCTCGAGAACATCGCAGACCTGCCCGGGGCGCTCTATGCCTCCCCTGTTCTCAGAGAGGGAACGTATGTTGTGATGGAGCATAGCAAGGAGAGTCCGGTTCAGCCCTCCGAGGCGATGTATGAGATCACCCGAAAACCATTCGGACAAACAACGCTATTGTTGCTTCGGACCAGGCCGAAGCAGGCGGTTGAGACATCTGCAGTACATGTCTGAGGAGTTGCCATGAAAATTGCGATCTATCCCGGCACGTTTGACCCGATCACGAACGGCCATCTTGACATCCTTGAGCGCGCGCTCAAACTCTTCGACAAAGTGATCATCACCGTTGCGCGCAATTCCTCCAAGAATCCTCTCTTCTCAGAGAAAGAGCGGTTGGAGATGATCAAGAGGACAATTCGTTCGATGAAGGGTGTAGAGGCTGACTCGTTTGACGGCTTGCTTGTGGAGTATGCGAGAAAGAAGAAGGCGACAGCAGTTGTCCGAGGGCTTCGGGCAATTTCAGATTTTGAGTATGAGCTCCAGATGGCGCTCATGAACCGGAAACTGAAAGAGGAGGTAGTGACGGTGTTTCTCATGCCGAACGAGAAGTACACCTATCTCAATTCCAGCATCGTCCGGGTGATTGCCCAGCATGGTGGAGACGTATCGGATTTTGTCCCTCCCCACGTCAGGAAGAAGTTGGCGGAGAAATTCCGTGAGCTGAAGGGCGGAAAGAAGCGGTGAGTGTTGCCTGGGCTCAAGCGAGTTCAGCTGCAGGGTGGAATGGTGAAAGAGACATGAGAAAGGATGTGTTGGGGCATGCCGTCGTACGATTATAGATGCAAGGAGTGCGGTTACTCGTTCGAAGAATTTCAGTCGATGAAAGCTGATCCGCTTGTTGATTGCCCGTCATGCGGCAAGCCGGCTCTGAAGCGATTGATGGCGGGCGGTGCCGGCATGATCTTCAAAGGAAGTGGTTTCTATCTCACCGATTACAAGAAGCCTGGATCATCGGCTCCGTCGCCATCCACATCGAGTTCGGCCAAACCGAAGGACGATTCCGCGTCGACCACGACTTCGAAGCCTGAAACGCCGAAGTCTGACAAATAGTACACATCTGATTGCGGCTCTGGAGTCCCCCACCGTCCTGACTGTACCGCCATAACTCCTTATCATCAAAGTCGTATTTGCGTCAAGCCATTCCGGATTCCTGCGTTCTCGATTATGCCTTCCCATTGACCGCACTTCTGCAAATCGTTAGTTCTCCACCAGATATTGCGTTTTCTCCGACAGAATCCTAATTTGTTCGCAAGATTTCGCCGACACCTCACTAGTCCTTCCTACACACGGCTGAGGTCTCATGCTCATCCCTCCTCAGGGGCAATCTCTTCCCCGCCCGCGCATGCATCGGATATTCCTCGTTCCGCCCGACCGTCTAGGTCTCAAGTTTGAATTCAATGCGACGATCATTACACAGTTGAAGACAATCCCGGGCCATCGCTGGGATTCGTCGAGGGGCATTTGGACGTTTCCATTGACTCGCGAAGTGTTGGACAAGCTTCTTGCCGTTCTACGAACTGATTGGAGGACATTAGACCGGGATGTTGTCGAAGCGCTCCGATTGACGGAGCCCAACAGGTCACAGAGCCCGCGGCCACCATCGGTCCGTTTGCAGCAAAACGCAGCGCTTGAGGCGATGCGGAGAGAGATTGCTTTGCGCAACTATAGTACTAAGACTGGATCGTCGTATCAGAGTTGGGTGCGGGGCTTTTTTGAGCACTATCCTTCGCGGCCGCCGTTGACACTTACTGAAGATGACGTCCGGGCTTACCTGCTGTATCTGATTGAGACCAAGAAACTTGCCAAAGGGACGATCGGGCAGGCCTTCAATGCCATTCGGTTTTTGTTTGTCGACATATTCAAGAAGCCATATGTCGTCGGCTCGATTCCGAGGCCGAAATCAGAGAAGCGTCTTCCCTCGATTCTTAGCGAGCAGGAGGTATCGAACCTCTTCCGTGCAGTTGACAACCTGAAGCACAAGACTATGCTGATGTTGGTTTATTCTGCCGGCCTGAGGGTGAGCGAGGTTGTGCGATTGAAGCCAGAGGATATTGATCCCGACCGTCGGTTGATACACGTCCATGCTGCGAAGGGGAAAAAGGACAGGGTGACGCTTCTCTCCGACACGGCGCTTCAGTACGTAAAGGTATATCTGACCCGTTATGCGCCTGCGGTGTGGCTTTTTGAGGGGTACGAGAGAGGGAAGGCGTATTCGATTCGAAGCGCGCAAGAGGTTTTTGTTCGTGCAGCGAAGAAGGCCGGGATAGTGAAGGATGTATCGATACACGATTTGCGGCACTCGTTTGCGACTCATTTGCTCGAGCACGGCACCGATTTGCGGTATGTGCAGGTGTTGTTAGGGCACGAGAGTTCGAAGACGACAGAGATTTACACACACGTAAGTTCGAAGGCATTGGGGAAGATCACGAGTCCACTCGACATGATCCCGCGGCCCCCACACAACAAATAGATAAGCGTTTACATCGCGATAAGGCGCGAACCGCCTGCTGGTGACATCTATATCGCGATGATACAACAACGCAATACATGATTGAACAAGTTATGCGCAACGCCGCCTCCATATCGCCAGATCGCCCTACAATGAATCTACCACCCATGGCCTACAGATTTCTGTGGCAACGAAGATTCGCCCGAATTCCACGACATGAATGGCCGATCTTTTCTGTCTCAACTCCGGAAGGTCGTCTCAGTCCGTTCGACAAGTTGTGGTGGACATCGACAATCGACGGCCGCTATTTTCGAAGATCTACCCGAGGTCGCTTCGCGTTAGGTCCCCTTGCGAAAATCTGCTACCTTGCGAGCGATGCGAGTATCGCCATTTCAGAAACGAGCCAAGCTCTTCGAGGAGATCGCCAACTCACTCTCGATAAGGTCATCCAGTTTCACAGTCCAGTCCCGAGGAAACTTTCACCAGGCTTTCGGATACGTCGCGGAGTTCCGCTTCTCGACCTAACTGGTCCAGATGTCCCATTCCTCAAATCGCTGGAGCGTTACAGGCTGATTGACAATCGAGCCAATTTCTACGATCAGGTAATCTTTGGCAGACACTCAGTCAATTATCCCATTACTCAAGCCATAGCGAGATGTGCGTTTAGGAACCGATACTGCGGAATTATCTGGCAGAGCGTTCGGCAAACGACCGATTGGATATCGACCTCTCCAGATTGCATCGTTCTGTTTTGTGATAATGCACTGACCTACACTTGAGGTTGATATCAATGGAGGCGGCGCTGCGGATTACAAGCGTTGTGCGCAACGCCGCTTGACCGGAGTCAAGCAGTCCGGATATTTGATCAGGGTTTATCTCACGCGAGGACCTCTATGTCTCCCTCAAACATGGTGGCGAAGGCAAGAATCCTGAATCGTATCGTCGCTAGGCTTCTTGATACTGGACTCACGATACTTCTTTATTTTATCACGATATTCGCTTTCGGGCTCTTTCTCACTTCATCGCTCATCGATTTCGCCTCTTTGTCATGCATCCTCTTGTACTATCTCCGCGACGGCTTCAATCAGGGTGCTGGTTTCAGCAAAGGCAATCAAGGTATTGTCACTGTCGACCAAGCATCATTACGCCCTTGCACGTACTATCAGTCTTTCGTACGGAACTTGTTCGACGGACAGTCTTTTCTTGTCGCAGGTCAATTTGCACTGTCCACTATCTTTCTCTTCCTCGCAGCTACTCTCTTGCTTATAGATCTTTTGTTGGTAATCCTATCAGATTCCGGAATGCGCGTGGGCGACCTTGTGGCTCGTACACGAGTCATCAACTTGTTCAATCAATTGCCCTCCCGCGATAACTTGAGCGTGACCGAACCGACACGTTAGGACCGTGAAACACCTCACCCGGACGCGTCGTCGGAAAACCATCCATATCCACGACATACTTACACGAATACGACGAAGTCATGTACCAACTCAATCTGTGGCCAATCTGTTTGCCCACAGATTCCCACGATGCTGAAGTCTTCGTGGCGGCGCTGCGCATAACACGCCCAACAACGACGCTCCATCATTTGAAAAGGTGGTTCGACGGCTCGACTACGCTCGCCGCTCACCACAAGATTATAGATGTCGCTCAAGGCTTTTGCTCACAGTTTGGTTTGCGCCTTCCGCCGCGAGAGAATTGATCTTTCATAGCGGCTTCAGGCGCATCATTTAGTAGTTCGCAAAAGCCCTGCGTTGTTTGCCGAGACGTTAGGCGAAAGCGGCCCCTATAATAATTCCAGCCAAGGGATGAACGAAGCTCAAATGTCTACCGAGTCTCACTAACAAAAGAGGTGATCCCATGAAATACACTGCCATTTTCCTTGTTTGCCTAATCGCAGCATGCTCATCCCGGAACCCCGTCGAAGAGGCAAAGGCAATTGTCGTCGCTCACGAAAGCAATGTAGCTTCTGGTAACATTGACGGGATCCTGGACAACACTGCTGACGACATTGTTGTTCTCGCATCTGGAATGCCATTAGTCAAAGGTAAGCAAGCAGTCCGAGATTTCTACTCAGGCTTGTTCAAAATGGGCAAATCGCAATTCATCCACGAATACCAAGGTTCCGATGTAGTTGGCGACATTGTGATTCTTTTCGGCACCGCCAAAGGATCTCTCACAAAACCAGATTCCTCTACGGTACAGTTTGCCAACAATTTCATTCAGGCCTTTCGATACCAAGCCGACGGCAAGATTAAATTCTGGAGGGTGGCATTTGCGCCAACTTCCCAATAACTGAGAGAGTCAAACGCTCCTTTGTGGTGTGGGCCGCCTTCGCCTAACAAACGGCAAACCGGCGCTCGCACACTGGATAGGGCGGAGGAAAAGCTCAGATTGGCTAAAAGAAAAGTGCTCGCTCCATTGCTCGGCGCCAGAGCGATCGACGATCAGTTCGATACTGGCGCCTCGCAACGGCGGTTTGCCTGAACGTTAGGCGCAACGCAGCGAGGCAAGGAATTGGGCACTTTCTCAGTGTGTCATCATTTCACGGGAGGCTCTTCCCATGACGCGTGTCGAACACAGTATCGTTATCAAGGCACCGATCAGCCAAGTTTTTGAATACGCAGCTGACTACCGCAAATGGTCTGAATGGTTTGAGGGCGTCTCGGACTTCAGGCCTTCGACCTCCATCAGCCGAGGGAACGGCACTCGTTATGCATACAAGGCGCGGATGATGGGACTTTCCGTGGGCGTTGAAACCGAAGTCCACAATTTCGAAGAGAACCGGGGCTGGACGGGCATTGCCACCAAAGGCATGCCTC